>JAAUXU010120484.1_pt1 | contig 39586 bp, 29 predicted proteins | sample 7278151 | NCBI WGS metagenome assembly JAAUXU01 (sample SAMN14350113, study PRJNA611818) | marine sediment metagenome | isolation source: surface marine sediment (1.8m) | place: French Polynesia: Moorea | collected 2018-08 | reverse complement strand
TCATCCACTTTTGCAGCATAAATAACTCCCTTAATACTGCAACTCCTCAAAATCTACTGGCATTGTTGGAAAGCTTGAGATTGAAGCAATTAGGCATTAGCTTCAGTTTTGGGCAATATCACATATCAAAGGCAAATAACTTGAGCAAATCCAACACATCAGTACAGTACAGAGCAGTAGACAAAATGGCCAGTGCTGCCATATACATTAATGTTCATTCAAAGTGGAGCAAATCAGGTTAACTGCTGAGGCTTCAAGTTTTTCAAAGATGTCAACAGAATTTGCGTAGCTACAGCATTAGGAAAGTTATCATACTTGAAAGTGGTGTATGCTGACTTTTGAACTGCTCCCAAAAATGTTGGGGGTCTTTGGGCTCACCCCCAGCAGGAGTCCTGGGGTCCCTACCCCTAGAGGGGAGGAAGGGGGAGCTGAGCCCTTCTCCTAGCAAAAAAATTGCGTTTCACTACTGAAAAGTGACCTCAAAAGGCGATTTTTTTGTCTTTCAAGCAGGTGTACGCTCACTTTTGCACTGCACTGTATGTACTTAATATAATTGGTGTGCACCAGTATAAAGAAGTCGGCAGCGTTCAGCAAAATTTGGCTGCTTGTGCAACTAGGTTAGTCGGTCATACAGATAGTGATAAAAGTCATCATTCACAGCGAGTTTTCAACATAGAGCAGGGGTGAAGGCACATTGCAACTGAAATGTGGTATGTAGCAAGGCCCTGCCCGTAGATGACAGAAGCCAAGACAATTCACAGTGCTGAATCTTAGGCTGCAGTTACACGGCGAGTTTTTTTGACCAATGAAGATCCATAATACCTAGAGGTATTCTCAGCTATCCATTTCACGTTCTTGCGCCACACGCTAGACCAGTGTTCCAGTAACAAAACTTACATACGCAGCTGTCAAAAGCCAGCAGTGGAGGATTTGCTTTCTTTGTTTTGATTTTTTGGAGCTACCCCTGATCTTCTAATGAAATTAGAGGAATCATTTACTTTTTCATCCCTTCCATTTGACCTAAGAGGTGATTCTAGGTGAAAATAACCGTAGCCATAAATATTACAGATGGGCAGAAAAAAACACACTTGTGACTTCAACCTGGAACTCAGAAAATACCCTGGAAAAAATAAAAATAAGGGGTGCGACAGCGATATAGAGAAAAGAGAAGTATTCGTACGTATGACCATTTTTGGTAAACAAAACAAAAAGCTGAAGGCAGCTGCATGGTGCTGTTGTTCTCCTAAAAGTAATTCGCTTCAATAGTTTTATCCCAGCATCAACCATGGATTCACAATCTGCAAGGAGGCAACGTGTGTCAGATCAGTTCCTGCAAAAAAAAAATGCTGCATTCTGGAACAAGTCATTCTGGCCAGCATGAAGTCCAGACCTTAACCCTACGGACTAGTCTGCGTGGAGCACCCTTGAGCATGAAGCTGCAAGACGTCTCATGCAAATGTTGAGTCTTTGCATGCCTTGATTTTCGCTGCATGGGACTATTTGTCCAAGGACTACATAGTCAAGACACGCAGGTCTTTCTGCTTCCATGTTCCGTGTTCAAACTGTCATTGACAATGCCAGGGGACACATTGAATAAAAAATATTCAAAAGGCACTGTTTGTTTGGTAAAGGGGTCTCTCAAGGGGAATGAGTATCCCAACAAGAGAAAGGAGTAACCCTGGGTTGGGTCTTTTCCTGCCCCAGTTGGTGGCAAACATCTAAGTGCTTAATGGACATTTATGCCTAGTGTGGCAAGTCCACCAGTGAACTTAACTTGTTCTGCCCTCCTTTCCATGGCCTTGCAAATCCAGTCCACTTTCGTGAGCCTGACAAGTCCATATAGGTCAAGAGGTTGCCTATTAAGCTGGTGCCCCTGGACAGTGTCCAGGTGTACCCTGGCGAGTGCAGGGCACTCCCATGGTGAATACACTCCTCAGGTTCTTCCCAGCAGGATCAGCTGATTTGTTCAGAAATATTGCCTTCTATATTGTGATGATAATTGAGGTAATTATGCCCTGTTACAGCTTATAAGGCCAGGCCAAGGGGTTGGATGATCCAGGCAAGCCAGAGCATTACCCAGGCTACTGGGGTCCTCCAACCAGAACTTGGTCTGACAATGTGTTGGAAGGTGAGTCCATCTCATTTTCCACCTGTCATAAAAGAGGTCCTTTATTTCTCTTTTATCTGTATGATCTTCTTTAAGTTCCACCCCCTTCAAGATTTTATCTCCCCAAAGAAGATGACCTCTCAGATGACCATGACCGATACCATCCCAGCTATTCTGGTTCCTGCCCAAAACCCTCAGTACTGCCTGAACTACTGCACACTGTGTGAACAGGTCAAGTGGCATCACATCCAGGATAGCCTCCAGTCCAGCTGGAGGGAGTTGAATGACATATGTGTGCCATAGCAAGCAACCCCAACCTTTGAACCCTATCCAAGCGCTTTTTGTAGTTTGTGGCCTTATTGGCCCAGACTATGGTGCTGTACATAACCATGGGGTGTACAATTCCAGTGAGGACCCATCTTGTCAGAAATGGGATGGGGCCCCACAACTGCCCCACTGAGGTCCTAAATCGATATAGGAGGCTAATTGCTTTTTTGCTTTTTCTCTGATACATGGGCCAAAGGTGAGCTTGCTGTCTGGCAAGACCCCTAGGTACTTGACTGTGTCCAAGTAGTCTAAATCACAGGTCCCCATGCAGAGACGTGGAAGACTTTCTGTTTTCAGACACTTACACGTAAAAATGATTGCTTTGGTCTTTTCAGCCCCAAACTTGAGGCCATTTCTCCCACCAAAGTCCAGTGCCTTACAAATGGCCTCTTGCCCTCGTTCTATGAGGGTGCATTCAAAAGGCACATGGATTTGTTCTGTTACAGAGACTTTTGCTTAAGCACCCATAAGTTGCTAGGAGAAATGTGGCACTACCATCTCAGATATTCCAAATATCGCTGTCGCACCCCATAGAATAAGTAAAAGGTAGGGGTTCATTTTCACTGGTTTGAACTTTCTTTTAGAGCAATTTATCTATATTCTGTTATATAAAGCTCGAGGGCTGTAGGTGCGTGTATCTGTCCGTCCACCTTTTGCATGAGGTGCATGCGCGTGGTGAGCACGATGCGTGTCATTGCCCTAGAGGGGGCAGACGCCGTGGTTGACGTTGATGGCGAGGGTGAATGCAGTGTAATGGTGACTTCTCTTGTGGTTTGATCGGTCTTGAGGTGGGAGACACAGAAAGACGGACACAGACACACACACATACATACAGTAGACAATGCTTTATATTTTTGCTGCTCTCTCGTGGGTAGAAAGAGCGTAAGAGCTAGTTTGTTTGTTAAGTCTTGTTGAAAATCATGTTAAAATGTCAAAGCAGCTGTTGAGACCACTGCAGCTTCTTCTTCTGGCAAACTTGTCTGTTTCATTGAGGCAGCAGCATTTTCAATGTTGACTTGTTCGCTCTCCACTTCTTGTCAATAGCAAAGTCACTTTCACTCAAAATTATCTAAATAACCTCATAAGAAATAAATTTGCTTTCCATCAATGTCAATATTGCTTTAAATCAGGCCGAAATAGTACAACTGCTTAAAATTCGACTTATCCAAAGTACACTGTTTTCGGCTAAACAATGAAAATAAAATTTTGAAATTTGATATCTTTTGCTGAATGGTGAAGGAGTAGTCAATAGTTTTTAAAAAAAATAGAAGCTACAATGACCCCCTCTTTGAAGTGAAATTTTACTGCATAGGTTCAGCACATAACAAGGTGTTCAAATTTTTGAGGCAAGCACACTTTGTTTCAATTTCGTCTGATCGCAGAGCTGCATCTGGAAAGTAACTTAGCAGGTCCCTGTCAACTTTAAAATGTCAGCCTAACATCCTTATGTACTATGTTTATAAAACTTTGAAGGAGGAGAGGGGACCCAAAACTCATCATTTCTTCATTCCATTTGACAAGAATGGATTCGAATGAAGTCTTGTGCCAAATGTAGCACGAAGAAAGAAATCAAGAAACTTGGTTTAGCCCATTGTGTATATCGCCATATGAAGTCATTTTGCCTAATATTGGTATTGAGACACACTGTGCATCAGTCACTGTAGATGCAACTGCTCAAAAGTGTTGATGGCGTGGACGAACATGTACACGGCTATTTGATCATTTTTGATAGGATCGATGTTAACCCTTCATTCGCTATGAGCCTTATGAGTGGAGCCTACATTTTCGGGCAAATGAAATTGCAGGTACTCAAAGGAGGACAAAGGAGAAGTGCAATTGCAGTGCAGCTGCTTGTGTACCGTGTGCAGCCAATCTCGTTTCCGTTGGTATCATCAGGCTCCTGAAAGATCAAATGATGCCTCTCTCGAGTTTAAGCATGAAGCTTTAATCTGCTGTAGCCCTTTCTACCTGCAATGCATTGCCCTCATCATGATTGTGTTCTATTGTCCCATGCGTTCATTTTCACCGGGCAAAGTTAACTCACGCCAGGCCCTTGCACGGCACCGGCTGCGCTGCGTTTTCCTCAGATATCGATGACTTTGACCGTTTTACTTGCCGGAAAATGTAGGCTCACTTTATAAAGAAATACCTCAATGTTATCGAACTTGTATCAAGGTGAACAAGAGTCGCTGTGGCACCCATGCAACTGAAGCTGTTGATATCAGATCGTGCAGCTTTACTATTTTTGAAATGCTTTGAGAAGCCACTGCTCTTGGACTTGCTTACCCCTGCCTGAAGCTCGTAGAACTTTGGTATGTTGTAGGCCACAGCTGTTACAGAGGAGATGAGCAGCAGATATCGCTTTCCCGTGAATTGCCTGAGCGGGTGGACGATGGCGAAGTAGCGTTCGATGGTCACGGACATGGTGACGAAGACGGAGCCGACGCGGCTGATGTGGCCTACTCCGAACGCCACTGGCATGATGTCCAAGTACACGGAGCGATAGTAATCGTCGGAGAGGGCGCGCAGGCCGTAGATGGCGAGGCCGATCGCCAGGTACAGGAGGTCGAACGTCGAAAGACCTAAGCAGAAGAGAAAAAAAATGAACCCCGGGGGAAATCTGAGCCAACTGCTGCTTCTACACGCCATTTTTCACCGTTGCCGTTACTATAGATTAAAAACAAGCATCGCAAGCTTCAAACACTGGTGGCTTCGCCCCTTCCACGTATGTGGCGTGTATAACGGATGAACGGTAAACAGGACAACGGGTTCTCGGATCTTGATGACGTTGGACATGGGGCCCTGGCGAAGTAGTTAAGAAGGTAGAAGACGTCGAGTTATCGATTTTCTAAATCCTTTGTAAAAAAAATGACTTCAGCCAACAGTTGAGGAGGCACGGGATGTAGACTGAGCTTTGTGAGGTCATCGTCGTGTGCATCATGACCGGCGAGAGTAAAGCTGCCGTCGGGAGGGCCCTCAACTTCAGAGTGGGCACCGTCCACAAGGCCTGAACTAGCGCGGCTCAGAGACTGAACTGCTCACTGTCTGACGGACTGTCCGAAGGATATCATTACTTGGACTGAGCAAGGTGACCTATGTGCAACCTTCTATCAAAATGAATATAATTCCAGGTGAGCAGCACCTGACTTTGGAGGAGGCCAAGTACAGCCCAAAGTTGTCCGTGACTACGCCGGTGACTTTACTAGTGCACATCCTTTACTAAATGCTGCACGAGGTGTTACCACTGTAAGAAAAACAATATCACGCGCAATTCACGCGTCCACGTCAGTTGGCCTAGTGAGGACAATTAAATATCTTCCCTTAAATTTAGGTGATTACAAATTTGTGCTCGACGATCTTTGCCAGAACTTGCTTCTCAGGACTGTACATAAGGATCGCAGAATAAGTTTTCGTCACATTTAGATTGGGCAAATCTATTGGCAGATTCTACCAGTTCCCTCCTTCAACAACTTTCTTCTTTCAGTCTTGAAATTCAAATCTAATTTCAATATTTCAATTCCTACATATATAGGAGGACAGGCTCTTATATTTAATAAAAAATCAAAATCATTAGTTATTTTTTTTAGCCATTTGATCTTCTCAAACATAAGGGGAGAAAGTGGGAGACCCTGGAGCAAGATTCATACAGGTTCTAATTTCATACAAAATATGATCTCACAAACTCATGCTTGTGGTGTACATCTCGCCTTTTTTGTTCCTGCAGCTGACAGAGGGATATTCTGTAGCAAGAGAATAGTGGGTGAATCCAAGCTGCTCCAAGACCAAGTCCAACTGGTTCGTGTAATCGTGGCACATGCCTGCATGATGCTTAATGAAATTTGAAGTATCTGAGCCATAGTATGAGCAAATCTGAAGTGTCTGACCTTTTTCCTGTGCACTGCATGTTTCAGGTGAGTCATTCGTCCTTGTGGATATTTTTGGGGCCATTATTGGCGTGCTTCTGCATGCTGATTGGGTATGGAGACAAACTCTTGGGGCAATGTCTATGGTAAGCTTCAATTTTTGGTTTATCACGGCTTTAAAGCAAGATGTCTGAGCTCCCGTGAAAAGTTGTCACGTGGATTTTGGCAGATTATGTAGCACTAGCTGAACCTGCACCAGGCTTTGCTCGGAAGAATTCTATAAGTTCTCCTCGTCCACCATGTACTTCATGCTGTCCATGCGCCATGACCTCACCATGCACTATTTTTGTTGTTACTTTTGGAACTAGCTGATCCGGACACTCTCCTGCTCTCCCCAGCTCGTGGCAGTGATGGCAGTGGGCCGCCAGTTGACAGTTCAAGCCCCAGTTGGGCTTGCTGGGTTTGTCCAGCTCACTGTCCACTTCAACTGACTCCTTCTCTAGCCAAAAAGCTACTGACAAGTACTGGTGCCACACAGCTAAGTCCTGCAGGCTTTGCTATACCTATTGGCATAGCTATCTATGACCTATGTAGTAAACACAACATTCGACCTCAATTTTGGCCTCAAAGCAGCCTCATAAAGCAACTTTGTATAGCCTATGTCCTTCTTGTTGACTCAAACGTCTCACATGCCAAAAATGAGCCAGACCAGTGAAGAACTGAGAGCACTAGAGGGGCACAAACACACAAACCAAACAGCTTTATTTATATAGATGATGTTTCCAAACTATGTTAAAATCATGAAAATAAGCATATGGCTCATCAATTATTTCAAAAACATGCACAAGATTGATATCTGCTCCCAGTTCACCCCTACAAAAGTTATCACCTGTATGAGGCCATGAACAAGGCCTCATCCATCATTGGGAGCACAAATTTTATATTGGATTTGAAAAATGCATCAAGCATCACTGCACGTTTAACCAGTGAATGTGTATTTCAGGCAAGACCAATTTATTTTTTGCAACGCAAAGGCTTTTTTCTCAACTTCTCATTTTGTTCTGTGAGCTCACTTTTCTGTACAGATTGTGCAGATAAACAAAAATGAGTGAGGAAAAGTGGACTTTTCTCCATGCATTTACTGTGGAGAAAAGTCCACTTTTCCTCACTCATTTTCAAGATTTCTAGTTTTGTTTCCTCTAATCGCTACTTTCTTTCAAAGTTGAGGAAAAACCCTTTGCATTGCAAAAAAATCATGTACTTGCCATGATTCTGAATATGGTGCATGATGAGCAGTTAATTCAACTCAGCAATTCTAAAACATGCTATGGTGTCCTGAGATGAGCACCTTTACTCGTGAACAGGAGGCAACGAGTGTGAAGCACAAGTTGCCTCCTGTTCACTTGAAAAGCTGCTCATCTCTGGACATCATAGCATCTTTTCTCTTGCCTCGTGGAAAACTGCTTGTCACACGCCAAGGTCAGAACCTTGGCAAGCACAAAATTCTATCACCTGTTGCGGCATGCCACAATTTGTTGAAGGACTTCATTACAAGACGCTAACTTTTTTGTGTGTGCATGAAAACGTCCTTATGTACTGCATAAATAAAACTTTTATGGCAGACCTAAAAACTAATTAGTTCTTTTCTCCATTCTCTTTCATTGGGAAGGATTCAAATGGAGTCTGACAAGAAATATAGCACGCCGAAAGAGAATAAAAAAGTTCTAGCTTAATGTTTATGTGGTTTGTACTGCATTCTCTCAAGTGTCTTCATTCGAATCCGGCCACTTCTCATTGCTTTTTAAGTTCAGATGTAAAAGGCAACTTGAAAAAGTCTTTGACAAGCAAAAAAGGGTATCAAAGATTTGGATGACTTGGAGCGCCACCAAGCACAAATGCTACTTGTTCCGGTACTTTTTTTATGCACTGGAAGACTAGTTTGAGTTGCATTGGTTAGACGATCTAGGATTGTGCTGTTACACTTTGCGTTACGTAACCTTATGTTGTGTAGGCTCAGTTAATTTAACAAAGAAAACTCCTTTTCGTTGAAGGACCTTTTTGGCGTTCAATGCCTGTAAAGGTCAGGCCTGACACTTTTGTTGCCTGACGACGACTGAGTGCAACGCCCAGCCACTGTTTCCTTTTTTGCATAACTTTGTCCTCGAGGATGCATGTACGACCTCGTCAGACCTCTCTTTTTTGTTTATAGGTGTGTCACAACACCACAGCAACTTCCGCAGATCTACCATATATCCCCTCACCTTCTTATGTATGCGGGGAAAAGTGCCATTCAGGGTAGTGACGGAGACAGTGTATATACTCGGTGGGATTCTTTGGACTTCCCCCAGCCCCATTTAAGAAAGCTGACCGCAGTGACGCTTTATTGTGAGCAAACGCACCGAGGCCAGCATGAGTTGAGTGAACAAAAACTAAGCTTCAGTAACAGTTTGGGCATGAAAATTACGAAAAAAAATGGGGAAATGAGAAACTGTCAGCTCACTGTGGGGCGTGAGAGAGGGCTGCAGTCGTGACCTCTTGGGCTTCGGACATGAGACTGAAGCCCTTCATTACGAAGCACAGTCCACAAGAATGAAATGCGACAAGAGAAGCTCTCGAATGATAGCATGATCTTTCTCTCTCGATCTTGAGTGATATTTTCGATATAAATTTTTGGGTAAAACTCATTCTCCAGCGGAAACGACTTGGATCCCACCATGCGTGAGGTATTTGGTGGGGGACTAATATGTTTTGTCATATATCTGTGTATCTTTGTAGCAGTGCAGTCCAGATTATTGGCCAACCTTGAGACGAGCACGAGCTGGCCCAATAAAGGCGGTGAGCCAACTATCGAAAGTGTCCGGATAGGTACCGAGTGCGTACGAGGCAGTGGTTCAATGTTTACCTCACTTTTTTTAGCCTCTTTTTCTCCACTGAAGAAAAAGTTCATAGATACACAAGTAGCGTCTGGTGCAGGATGAACAACTTCCACTTCAAAAGGATGTCTGCCCACAACCCCGCTTCCAAAGAGGAGGCATGCAGAATTGCGGCTAGTGAGGCGCTCTGCGCACGTGCGCAGGAGTGTCCAAGATGTTGTCAGCTTCTTCCACAGCCCCGGGACCACCGTGGTCAGGTTCGCCAAAGGAGTATGATGCCACTGGTGACCCTGTCGCCACGTCCTGCACCGCTGGCCTATGACCGTTCGTGCAGTTTCAAACCCCTGAACCGTCCCCTGTGCACTGAACGGAGTGAGGCGGAATCCTCACAAACAACAAATAATGGAACAAAGAAGAAACAGAGAATGTTAAAATGTCTGGCATTTCGTTACTGCACTGCTATAGGATATCTTTGAGCACCCGTCCAAGCCACCGGCGCATTCTGCTATGTCACATTGTGTCCCAGGCTCATCTGGACCAAGCGGCAGCTGGTCCAATAATCCCCTCCGCCAACAAGAAGAACAAGAAAGAGGAGCAACCCTGACAGTTCTTTGGCCTTCTCCACCAGCACCGGAGCCCAGAGGGGAGAGAGAGTGGGAGAGAAATGAGGGTTACGCTAATCTAAAAGCTTTTTCCGATACTCGCGCACACGGTGCCAAAAGGGAGAGAATTCGACACTTTCTGTGTAACCCAGGAAAGAGGCACAGAGAGCATCAGCTTCAGCCTCGGCTCCTGCATCAGCATCAGCGTCGGAACCTTCTCAAGCATGTAATCTGCGATGCACCCGTTGGTTGGGTGTTGGGCAAAAAAAGCGTTCTTTACACCCATCACCTTTTTTGCTGAAGAAACCTCTTTGACCCTTCCTCCTTGCCCATTAATACGGCTCGCCGCGTCGCATTCAGCAGCTGGACTTCTTTCTTGTTCGTCTGGCACAGTACCTACAACTATTATTGCTAACACTGTTTTAGCATGTATGTGTGCTTCATATAATCATACTGTATCATACGGATTTTAGGGGAGGGTCCTTTTTTCAAGAAAGAACTCATGGTAACAGAAAGAGTACTTTCCATGGGCGGATACAAGGATGAGACGCCTATACGTCAGTAGAGGTTCAGAATATATGCAAGAAGTAATAAAAGTCTCCACAAGATAGTGCTTTTGGATAGTTTCTAGACCTTTACCGTCACGGGGATTAATCCCGCTAGTCTCAAAGTAATCCTTAGACCTGCTTCGCAGTGCATACAGCGTAGCATAGTCATACCAGGGTAGTACATAAAAGGTACATCGGACCCAAACTTTTTAAGGTGTCTAATTCTTTCAGACTCGCTTATTCAGTATCATGGAATAACGTGAGTGGGGTGTCTCTTGATACTGATAAATACGGAAGTTGCCTGTTGTACCAGATGGGCTGACTCCATCTGAACGATTTTGAAGAAATTATGAAAATTATGCCGCATACATCATACTAAACCTGTGGATACTCTGAATACGACTTCTTTTGACTGTCACGAAGCTACTTCAATTGGTGGATCTAACAGTCATTCCAAAATGAACCCCCTAACATCGATACCATTTTGCAGGCATCCTGAGCATTCACTACTTTTACGGACCAGCATTGTCTATCAGAAAATTAAGGACTTTGGGCTAAACTCACTCTTCTCTCCTTGACGGCATAAACTGTGTCCCTGGAGCAGCCATGATCTTGCATGATTTAGTTGGCTGCTCATACTGCACTAGGGTGACCAAAATGGCTGCTTGTTGGTCACTAATGCCTAAGAACATCAGGAAGGTGCTTGCTTTTATTGGGTTTTGTTTTTTCAGCAGTTTGTCTATGACGCTCTGAGAATCTTCCCTCAGACATCACTCCATCCAGTCACAAGAAAATCTTGAAAAACAGCAAAATTCAAAATCGTTAGAATTTAGTCCGACCATGAAGTATAATATAAACACCATCAAAATAAGAGACTCGCGAGAGTCTGCACAATTATTTATGAGGCCTCAAGGTCGAACATTTCTCAACGGATCCCCTGCCTCCAGCTACCCCGGCCTCACTGTAGGACCCGAACTTTCCTACTGTTGAGGGAACCATTTAGCTTCACCTACAACACCCTGTACAAATGAAAAGAATAACCAAAGTTTTCTTTCTTTTACTGTGGGGAGTGGAAGCACCCGTTTTTAACGTCAGAAATACCATATGGAAATCGACTCCTAAGAGCGTTATACGGCCAACAATTGAGAAAGAAGCTTCTCTGTTGCAGCCTAGAATTACATTTTCCCCATGTTAAAAAGAAGGCTTTTGCGACTCCGGCGAAGCTTTTGGTTACACGTGGCAGATAAGCAACGCTTCATGTATTCCCACTTGTACCTACGTGGACGCACAAGTCGACTTCTTCTATTACTGCTTCTCCGCCTGCTTCTTTATCTCCCCTTGCATTGAAGTCATTACCACATGTTGAGTTAGAGACAGTGGGTATGAGAAAAGGCTTCTTCTTCTGGGCATCATCCATAAGCTGAGGTGCCCTCTAGCGAATTAAGGGAATTCCTGGGTTACAAAGGTCATGCTTAAAAGTTTTTTTCATGTGCATCCTGTCGGTGGACAAACTTTTAAGATTGAATAAAGTTTAAATACTCGATCTCTGCGACCTGAAAGTGGTGAGGGGCTACAGCGATCGAGGGTTCAGAAAAGGCCACGTGCCAAATTCATGCACGGTGTTGTACATAGGATTGTTCATTTTGCATTCATTATGAAAATACGAAAATTTTTGAAATTATGAATATTTGGGCAAGGAGTCGGATTTGGAGTTTATATAGTTGTAGTGCAATACACTGGAACTTGGTCATATATTATTACTCAATCCAACCCCCCGTCAATGGCAATGACGTTCTGCAACTTGGACCTAAACTTCATGCAACTGTTGTAGCTGAAGGTCTCGTTCAACTTGGCTCAGGCGTTAATGATAGCAGTCTTGAGCTGGTCCTTGGTCTTGTACTGGACACCACTCAGCATGCTCTCGAAATGGCCAAGCACAGCATAGTCCAGGGGTGCTGCATCTGGGCTGTGTAGCGGCCAGAAGTCCTTGATGAAGAAACTAGGAGTCTCAGCAGCAAGGAATTTCTACATGGCATTGGCTGTGTGACAGCTGGCACCATCGTGCTGCAGCCACAATGGGTTCTTCTATGTCCTACAGGCCCGGGGGATGATGTGCTGCCGTAGGTGCTTAACGGGCATACATCCATTCAGCATTTCACCATTCTCCAGGAACACAAGGTTGCACTTCTGGCCATCAGGCCCTACTGCAGTGATGACCTGGGATGACCTGGAGTTGGGATAAGTTCTGAACAAACAGAAGAGAACCTTAGAAGGACCTTCTAAGGTGATGTTGGCGATTGAAACATAGACAGTGTAACAGTAGACATAACAGTATGAAGTAAGTTCTGTACTACATGCTCTGGATTTCCCACTGTTGGGCTAGAATGCGCTCAATTCTGCACGGTATTGTATCATATGACTATCATACGAACTTCATGTGAGGGATTTGTCAGTCTTTGGATCGATAAACATTGGTCTGTGACCCATATGTCTTTCATATGAACTTTTTGTGGTGGATGAATCAATTTCAGGGCCTACCAAGATGTGTGGTTCATGTGTTTTGGTTTGAGACTCATGACCACTTCTTCTGTTGCTCACTTTGGCAGAGACATCTGTATATGCCAAGATCTGGCCACTCAAAATCCAACATCGTTTCTTTTTGAATATTTAAAAGGTTCACTTGGAACCCTATCAGTCCCCTAAGTGGTCCCCTAATTAGGAGAGTAAGTACTATATTCATATCGCCCACTGAACAAAGATAGATGCATTAGGTTTCATCCTTGTTCAGTGGTCGATATGAATATGGATTATTCATCTTAGTGCCAACTCTATATGTACTACAGGCTTAGGATGAGTTCCACAGATATCCTTGTTCAGTGGTAGATATGAAGTTGGCAGCAAAATTAACTTAACCCCTGGCCTCAATCACCTTCAGCAGGTCTAGTGCACAGGTACTGAGTCCTGCTAAAATGAGTATCAGCAGCCGTTTGCAATGCCATTCATCTGTGGAACTTCAAGATCTCAAGATAGACCTTCTTGTTGACCTTTCCCCCGACCTTGAAGAAATGCAGAGGCATGACATCACCTTCAGAGCTGATGACTGCGAGGATCATGACCTTGGCCGGGTTCTTTGTGCGAAAGATCATGGGCACGTCAGGTATGTCTTTGCAGACCCAGCGGTCCTATTGGCGGTTGATAGACCAGTCAATGTAAAGATCTTCTCATCTGAGAAGAGGCGCAAGTTTTGACCAGCAGCATTTGACTTGAGAGAGTTGATGATTTTCTTGCAGTGGACAACTCTCTTGGCCTTCATGGTGTCTGTAGGCAGATGCTTGACCCTCAACTTAAAGCTCTTGTACTTGGGGTCATCATTGATGGCCCTGCCGATCATCCTGCAGCTGACATTCCTTGCCTGGGCCAAGTCATTTTGGCAGGTGCTGCCCTTGACATCGTTGATCATTTTCAGGCCAGCCAAGAACATGGGTGTTCCAAGTTTGTCTGATCTTGGCTTGTGGACCTTGCGTGGATACGAGCCTGTAGCAATGTAGTGCTTGACATCATCATTGACTGTGGACTTTGGGTACCTGAGGATGTTTTTAATTGACATGCCAGAATGGACCGCACGGTAGGGTTTGACAATGGCATCTCTTTTTGCTTGTTCAGAGGTCATTTTTCAAGATATGAAAGGAAATGTTTTCTATTTTTGTTTATTATGATGACATCATTCATGGCACTGATTTTCAGCATTACCAGTATAGTGGAATTTTTTTTAAAAAATCGACTTTGATAGCAGCCGGATTTGTCTGCCCACCCCTGTACTTCGTCATACCACCGTTGAGCTCGTCGTCCTCACCTAAACATATCAGCTAGAAGCAGGTTCACATGTTGCAAAAATTCTTCGATGAGGATGAATCAAAAATTTGTGCTCGGTGGGGATTTTTTCTAGAAGAGAATACGAAAAAAAGTCGATCTCCATCGGCGTCTTTCATCAAAGTCCTTCGACAAACGAAACATTGGAATATGTGCAGGGGTGGAATTCCCGTGACTCTCAGTGTGACAGGAGTAGGAAATACCAGTAAGCATATCCGATTTCCCCCGGAAATTGATGATCATGAGACTTTTTTTAATCTAGAGCATTAAAAAGGCTCTGGAACACATGCAAGAAGTTCTGATGCCCACAGGAATGCCTAAATTAGTTTGTACCTTAACACAAAGGAGGTAAAAGTTGTAGTCTTTAGGAAAAATGACAGCCTAATGTTTCATCATAATTTCTAACTCCGCGAATCCAATGAGTCACGCTCTCACTGCATAAGGATGGGGAACAAACCAAGTCAACTCGCACGTGTACGAGTCGGAGCGACTCGAGCCGGCTCGTGACCTGACTTGTTAACTTGACTTTTGGTTTGGCTTGCTTTTGACTCGTGTTGTAGAATAGAAAGATGGAAAAGGTTGACTTATTAGCGTTGAGGGGATACCACGAGAGGGGATGCCATTTTAACCCTTGGCTTAGTCCTGATCGCAGGGTCCGAATATGTCTGATTCTTCAGAACGTCTTCCGTGGACGTCACGATGTTAGACAACTTCGAGGCAAAAGCAAGGAGGATCGGTCCATTTTTGGGTAGTGTCCGCTGAAGGTGCTGTTCCACAGACCCGTCTAAGTCTCATGCTCGGATCAGCCCAGTCCTAGATTAGTATGAGATTAGCTCAATTCATTCACTAATTCCCTCACCAGTAACCTACGTTACTTGTTCAGATTAAAATGACTCATGTCTGAGATCTCCATGAGGGTAACTTCTTTAGTACTTTTCAATTGTTCCTTTTCAACATATCCTCCTCCTATGTGAACACACTTTTTGAACGTCGCCATGCACCTGCTAAATTCCTTGGCGTAGCCCTCGTTGGAGAGGGTGTTGGAGGCCCATTTTCACTCATTGGTGATGATCCTTTCATCCGCATGGATGCCAGCCAAGGCTGTTTTCCGTTTCGGGAAGAAGAAAGAGTCAGCTGGGGCCCAATGCAGAATGTATGATGGGTGCTCCAGCGTCTTGACGCCCTTTGTGGCACCAGTAGTGTGGCAACTGCCATTGTCAGGGTTCCGAAGTCAGTCACCGCGGGCCATGACTGGGTACCCTGGCCCGAACTCCTTCAGAAACTTTGCAAGATCATCAGTGAAGGACTCAGCAGTCATGCTGGCCTTCTCGGGGGCCATATGCTGGAGACATTCATTTTCTCTTGATGGTTTGGAACCCAAACTCGAGAGAGGGATTGGGAAGCCACTATGAGCCTTGGGAAGCCACTATGAGCCTTGGGAAGCCGCTATGTGGTGAATCTCTTATTCCCAGGGATGAAGGAGTCATTGGACTCATCCATGGTTACAATGGAGTTCAGCTAAGACTTTCCTTGGCAGAACTCCTACCTAACCATGAACTTGCAGCAACCAATTCTCTTTGTTTTGCGCTTATCGGACATCTTGGGAATGCACACTGTACACTTGAGGATCAGCCGCAGGTCCTCCTGCAAGCAGTCATGGATGGTAGACCTTGAGTGTCCAAATTTCTCCACCATGTTGTCAACTGTGAATCTGCCTCCGCCAACAACCAGAAGGCCTCAATGAATCAGTTGGGCATCCTGGAGATGATATTGACTGCAAAGGACCTCTCCGTGGTGACCTTGATCTCATGGCAGGTGCAATCCCCCGCTTTGCCAGCGAGACTGTGAGGTTCCACACAGTCACCGTTCCACTGCTTTGTTGATTTTTGGACTGATCAGGGAAAATGTAGAACGTGCAGAAACTGCCTCACTACGCAACCATTTACAGCACTACTGCAATATTTCATACTTCATTTGAAGGCTTAAGTTCATAACTTTCTTACGGTGTGTGTTTGTCTTTGATCAATTCAGTACCTTCCTAGTTGTAACCCCTAGTTCATTTTCATCCGAATGAACCTTGCATTCTCGTACGACAAGGTGGATCAGAATTAGCTTCCCTCAGAAACTTATGCGTTGTTCTATCATATCAGCATGAATTAAAGCAATGTTGACATCGACGGAAAGCAAATTTTGTTTCTTATAGTGCGATGTAGCCAGGGTTTATGTTGGTGAAACTGACTTTGCTGAGTTTTTTCACCAAGGAATGAAACACAAACGAGTTAACAATTACAGCACCCCTTACTTTAGTAGACGGGGCTAGGAGAATCAATTCCACTATCGTTACGATCACCTAAAAATTGCTTTTAAGCTACACTTTTGAACAGGCATTCCGCAATAAGAAAGTACTTTAGATATTTCACACCAGTGTTTTTTTTTCATATCTGCCTTTCCCCAATTTCTTTTTTATGAATTCAAATGCATTTTTAGGATATAAAAATATTATTTGTTTTCACGAGGAACGAGTAAAAAAAAGTGTTGAAGGGTCACGAGAGAAATCAGAGTGAAATGTGCAAGTGAGAGTAACTTCTTAGTTTTATCAAACATGTAATTTTCCTTAACTGATCAACTTTTTTAATCACAATGACCAAGCCTGCGGAAGAGTAGAAACACATTGTGATGCACATTCAGTCGGGTACTAAAGTGTAGATTTCCTAGGCAAATTGACCATATGGAGAAAAAGACTGGTAATTTCAGTTTTGAAGCTTGAAATTGGTGTTTTCCCACGATGAGGCTCTGAAAATCAGCGAGAAAAAGTAGAAAATCAACGGAAAAAAACCTTTTTCTCACCCATTTTCAGGGGAAAAAAATTGATCTGTTAAAGGAACCCCATTCATTTGCTATTGTTACAAATGTCTTGAACTACACGTTTGAACTGAAAACAAAGTCTTAAGTCTCAACTTTATGTTTATGGCACCGTCAGCACGCTGAAACGGTCAATACCGATACTGATACGCATACTGACTGAGAGGCCAGTCAAAAAGAGTAGTGACTAGTCAATGGATACGCAAATCTGATCCAGAAGATGCACGAGGTAAGCCTGGTGGTCACTATCGCTTCGTTTTGAATTACCAAGGTGATTTGACCAAGTTCTTGATATTACATCTAAAAATGAAAACTCCATAAGACCCAGCATTCAATCTCGTCGATATCTTTTACCACAGGAGGGCACCATAGGTTCTTCGTGTTCAATCGTTTGCCCGCCAAATCTTCCCCCGGCGCAGTTTGCCCGCGAAGAGGTTAGCCCTGACTACGGTTGGCATGCAAACATGTTAGCCCTTAGTGCAGATTGAATACAAGAAAGCTGGCCAGCAATCTCTTTCTTCAGAGGAACAATTACTTCCACATAGACATTTGGCAACAATGAATTTAAGCACAGTAACATTATTCCATTCCCAGTGTGTCACAGCAGTTTCATGCTTTGCGGTCCAAGAAGAGCTTGATATTGCCTTCACCGTAGAACTCCAGCCAAACCAGGTTCTCTCCGAACCTGCTGCATGAGGTTGGAGCACCCTAGCCGCTTATGTACAAGGCTCTGTTGAAAGTGTAAATCGAGATGTGCCAGCAGTCCTACACAATGCAGGATAAAGGCCAACAAAATCCTAAGATGGTTTGAGTGATTGTGATTTGTCCATTCGAAGAAGAACTCAAGAAACCAGAAAAGTGAGTAAGTATTCCTGCACCATCTTCACTAATGCCTAAGGCATAGATTTAGGTATCAAAAGAACTCTATAGAAAGCTATGTTTGGAGTTTCACCAAGAATTGATGTCGTGGCCTCTAAGTTACCAACCAAACTGCTTTATTGAATACATTCAGAAGAGGATCAGATGATGGCTACTGAAGGAAAAGCCACTAGGAGAGAAAAAGATGACATAGAAGGCAATAAAGCAAGATCACCTATGACTCCTGTGCAAAACCAACTAGCAGTCCTCACTCGTGTAGAGACTGTGGAGATCCCAGCAATGTGATCCCTCCCTGCTCCCATCCAGATGAAGCTGATGAAGTCACTTGCCCTTTGTGTCCATGGAGGACCAGTATCAATGTGCAGTGTAGAGGGGCGACGGAAGTCAGTAGGAACAGGCCAAGAAGGTGAAGGAGAGATCAGTAGGACGGTACATTATCCTATATTTGGACAAACCATGACATTGTCAGGTCAAGAATTTCATCTGGGATCTGGAGACTCTCCCAGCATGGCAGCTGCGGTGACTGCGGTAAGAGGTGGAGTTTCCAAGCTTGGGACAAAGCACTGAGTCCTGCAGCAAATGTACAGTCAAAGTCAGATAGTGCTATGCACAGAATTTTTTCTATCTGACGCCAATGTTCCAATAGGTACAGTTGCTGAGTGAAGTTGCGAGGTTGGAATCCAGTGGTTCGGATCAGGGCTCTTAAAAGTGCAACCGGATCAAGGGCTGTAGGTCTGCCAGATGCGAGTGCTTCAAGAACAACATTCAGTGCAGTAGCAAATGTCATCCCTCCGTGGCTGGTGCTAATAAGTATCCTGCCCGGGGGCAGGCAGGAAAAGTTAATATGGCCCACTGTATATGTACTGTGGATGCTGAATATTGGCAGAAAAAAAAGAAATTACTGACTGCGTCATCGAGCAAGCTGTGAATGCTGGCGTCAAACCACAAACTGTACTCCTGCAAAGTGCCTTTACGGCCTTCACTTGGGATTGCCCAACTTTGGGCTCCTTGATCGCACTAAGGCTCCGTGCTCCGCCCTCGTCTCATCAAAGGCCCCCTTTGGTCAATCCCAAGTTCGTGCCGTAAAGGCCTCCTTTACGAGGAATGCAGTATAGAGTCATGACGGGTTAGGCGTTCTGACAGCAACATATACCGCAATATCTTTTGTTCCGTTTGCACGCGTTTGCATGCGTCGTTCTGCGGCAAGCAACAGCTCAATCATGCTATAATGGAGCTCAGTCAGTCTGTTTGTCTTGGACCCCCCTTTTCCTAACTTTCACACCTGAAAACAATAATAAAGAAGACGAAAATTGTGCAGCTTCTACCTTGCGCAGATCACAGTAGAGCACAGGACGGAGGAAATCTGAGGCAGGGACCGGAAGGAGGATCACTTTTGCTACCCAGCGAAGCGGGTACGATCTGCTAGGATGTCCTAATCGTCAAATGGCTGCTTTGCGACAGAGGGCTCGTTCTGACCATGCACGTGCTACATACGTTGTGCATGGCATGTTCAGCATGCACGTTGAAACGACCCTTTGCCTACGAGACACACATAGGTGCGATGTTTGTGCCTGCGTACCTAATACATGGTGCCAAGTAGACAAGTGACTTGAAAGCTTCCACCCGAACACTACGGCGGTTCAGTCACAGGCGTGTAAAAGCCATATTGCAAGTTTGGAGCTGATTGCAACTGGATTCATTGTTATGGAAGGGGTTTCGCAGCCTTTCCAGTCGTGACACTTTGTTTTCTGCATCATAGGGGCACTTTGTACAGTCAGGGGGAACTCGACAACTTAATTGTCCGCTTAATACCGAAGTACAACGTACAGGGTGCACATTAAACTTGAAAGTTCAATGTGCGATAACTCTTCAATCGTGCCGACAATTCAGCACTGAAAACAGCTCTTGATTACGTAGGTTTTGGCAACCGATCTGCAGTAAATATCTAAAATGTGCATCATCCTCATTGAAGTGTCAAAGCCCCTACTTCGGTGAAATAAATCAACTTGAGAGTCTCCACATTCCCATGCCTCATTGTGTTCGGTGTCAATGATCGTTTTTAGTATAAAACAAGCAAGAAAATGGGGCAAAATGCTATGAAATCACTCAAAACTTGGTCTTTCTAAAGTTAAACTTCACCCAAGTTAGGGCAAAGCGTCGTCTTGTGTGTGTCATGTTGCTCTCGAGGCAGAAGTGCCAGTAGGGTCTTGGTCTTAGGGTTGTGTAGAGTGACTAGAGCGCAGTCAAGCGTGCACATATGTACAACAGCATATTCCTTAACTAAGAGAACATGGAGTGATTTTTTCATCTAACAGTACGATCATTTTCTGTCAGCTTGGCAGTCCTCGATGCTGAGTGAAAACAATGTTTCTGTCACCCCTGAGTGACGAAATTTGCATTGATGCAGGTGTGGCAGAAGCTTTCAATTAAGTGACTTCCGAAGTGTACAACTACCAGCTCATTTCAAGTATTTGAAAGTACAGCCTGACACAAGGTACAAAGTGACTCAACTGCGCGCAAAATGATTGGGAGACACCCGTCCATGCTGAGCCAAGTTGACCAAAATTTTGTGCTACAGAAATGTCACAAAGAAGCTCTTTTGAGCCCTCCGACGGCAAGAATTCGTTATGAAAAGGAAAATCTTATCCAAAGACGTATCTGTAATCCCAGGGACTTCTTATTAGTATTTGACAGAAGCCTAAAAGACTGCTGGAGACTTCAGCTGGTAGCTTCCATTCTTCTCTCCGTAGGTCGTGATAAGGGTGGCTGAATTAGTGAGGACCCAGGCGATCCACATAATCTCCTCTCTCGTCTGTCCCAAACCAAAGAGCGTTTTGAATGCTGATGCTTTTTTTGATGTCAGCATTAAATAATATGCTGACAGCACTAAATGATATGCTGAAATATAACATAAGACTCCGATCCATGCACAACGCTGTGATTCACTTCGGTGTTGCAGACGTGTAGTACACTGTATACAGTTCATACTATATCTATGGTTTCTCTGTGCACGCAGCGATAACCAAACAAGGGTTTCACATTATCGCAAACGAGGGTTTGTGGGCTATTTTTCCTTTAAAAAGGTCCTCGTTGACCTTGAGGAGGTCCTACCTTGAGCGTGATCTCAACTTGCACGAAGGAAAACTCGACCAAGAACGTGATTGACGACGAAAACGTTGACCTCAGACGCGTCGAACCAGTTGTTCCAGCAGCTACGTTAGTTTCGCCCCATTAACTCTGTCCAATCACTCACTTAGGGAGCAGAAGTCACTACTTTTGCACACCCCAGTATGCACATTTTTCTCCGTGTGTGGACGTGCTTGTATGAAAAAAGGGGGAGGGGGAAAAGCGACCGAGCAGCCACAGTAGGCAAAAAAAAATCAAATAAACAAACAAAAACGACAAAAGAGGCCACTTTTTCTTCCCTGCAGAGAAGAAATCACGGTTACAGATGCAGCCAGCAGGAGATTTATAGACCTGCCTTCCTTGGTGTGTTTTTTTGCCCCTTATTTCCTGACAAAGCAATGTCGAATTTCTGCACAGATTTTGGCCCCCTCTATTTTTTCATTTTTTTTCCAGAAATCAAAGGAGGCAATTCTTTTGATGTCTCATTTTCTCTCTTATTTCGGGTCAGGATGTGAGGTCAGCGATTCTTATCTGCTGCTGTCGTGGGGCCCAAATCCGGTGGCCAAGATTTTGGGTAGAGGTCAGTGTAAGTGCCCATTTACTCACTCTGGCACGGTCACTTATGGGTCCTTTCTCATCCTACTTGAAGCTTTTCTTACAAGTTAAAACAACTTCATGCTGGACAAGATCGCAAGAGTCCCAGCGGGCAATGATAGATTTTAAGAAAAATGCTTACACGCGGCTTGGTACTCCGCAAGTCCTTGATATTCAGAAAGTACGTGAACATGGACACAGGCATCCCGTCTAAAGACTAACAACCCCTATGACGAAGCCGGTAAAAATTGCGGAAAAGACGAAGAAATGATAAAAGACCTTCCTTTCTTTGCAGAAGTTGATGACTGCTTTCAAAAAATAAAGTACTTTTTTGATCCATTTGATACCTCAGCCATCATCGTCTAAGAAGATCCGGGTCCTACTTTTGTCAATACGTTAATGACTTGGCGGGAGGTGAGACTTTTTGGGAATTGGTGCAGGCATTCAGACTTGTCACTTTGCTTATGTGGTGCTAATGATTAGGATGTTGCCGAAGTATCTGGTAAGCCTGAGCACCTCCTCAAGAATTTCAGGGGTGGGGTTATTAGAGTGAAGGGCCTGATCATACGAATTATAGAATGATCAAGAAATTAAAAATGCTGAAATTGATGCGCAATCCTAGATGATTACCCTAATGATTGCACTGTAAAGAAGGAGGAAATCTTTCCCGGTGGAAATGCTAGTTTTTGTCCTCTTCCCATTTCAATACCCGGGGATTCGTGGAGCTGGCACTAAATAATATGAAGAAGCCCGACACAACTTTGCTTTTCTTCATTTCTGCCATTTTTCAAATTCAAAGGTTTTTAAATACTTATGCTTAAAAATCTCGAAAATTTCACAGCCTAATTGAGAGGTTGCTCTGCTACCCCCAGTGAGCAAAGAAGAGGAAATTGTCTCATTGCTTCATAATGCTTCAAAAATGAGTTTCGATATACGCAAAAATAAGGATTACATGGGCCACTGCAGGTTTCTAATATCCGGCCCGCCCGGCCCGAACCTCGCGCTGCCACTCACACCAACCCTTCTCATGAATATGAAGATCCTGCATAAATTATAGCTGCTCCGGTGCTCGATCATTGAGTCAGTTTCCACCCTTTGTGCACTACCGCACATGCAGGGTGGGCAAAAATACCCCGATCCTGCTCAGAACTGTTTGGGGCAGTGCTATGTCCCCGGTACATAATGACGGCAGCTCAACACACCTGCAGGGTGTCGCACAAATGCTGGACCCCAATCCCGGTACGGATCGTGCTTGCTTTGGATTCACATGATCGCCACTTGTGTTACCAACAACGAGTTCATACAGTGAGCCGAACCGAAATCTGAACTACTGCATCAAGATCACTTTTGGGAGCAATGCCACACAATTTTTTCAAAGATTGCCTGTGCATAAAGCACAGCTGCTGTGCTGGTTTAAGTGGTGTTTTTGTTGCGTTCAACACCCTTGGCGTCATGGAGCAGGCCCAATGTACGAAGATTGCGACGCTTCTCGGTGTGGGCATCAGGCCTGCCACTATCGCTGAGCAAATCGAGTACTCCAGAACAACCGTGTACGCCTTTAAGAAGAAGTTGGCTGCCACTGGGAGCTCTGCGCGGGTCGTCAACACTGCCAGCGCGCCCAAGAAGGGGGATACAACCTTCTTGACCAATCTCTCGGTCAAAGTGGATGAGAAGCCGACCCGAAGCGTGAGGAAACTGGCCCAGGACACGGAGGTGGACGAGGGTACCATCCGGGGCGCCATTAAGGACTTTGGTCTCAAGTTCTACACTTCCAAGGTGAAACGCCTGTTGACCATTGCCAGGAAGCCCAACGGGGCTGAGAAAGGCAAGGAGCGGTTCACATGGATACAAGTGAGCAGGAACAGGTTCAAGGTCCTGACACTTGCTTCTCGATACAAATTTAGCACACTTCTGACTACTGTACCAGCTCGACAAAAAGTGTCAGTATCAATTCAGGGGGGACTTCAACAACTGACATAAAATGTGAAAAATGAAAAACAATAACAACGCATACTATTCTACAATTAAATTTACAGCCTTTTTGTAACTTCGACAAAATAAGACCTGCCATCGATGACAAGAATTGTAGAGGCCTTCTATGAATGACCTTCGTCAAAACTCTGCATGAGGCATGAGGCTCTAGCATGAGGCCAACAGTAGCGCACGCTCTTCATGTTTCTAGGACACCCTGTACCAGCGCCAACCCCCCCCCCCCCCTCTCCATCCTCGCTTTCCAGCCTTCTCCGCAACCCAAATCTCTTCAGGTAGAGTCTATCTCGACATTTATAGCAGTTACTTCATCCAAGGAGCAAAGCTGCACAGGGTTGTTCAATAGGTTGTCACCTCTCAACACCTATGGATGAAGGCAGTCAATGGGTCTCCAGACGCTGTTGGCAATGTGACATACCGGTATGGTATGTATGGAATTTTTGGCAAAATGCCCTGTTTCACGAGCCAAAACGCGAAGAAGTGGAGAGGGAGCAATTTTGTTTCGAAGTGGAAACAGCTTTCGGCTCGGCTCGAAAAAGCTCATGAGTCTGTCGATTCTAGCCGCTCAATGCGCTCGTTGCTTGAGCATGGAGAGAAGGTCGGGAACTGAAAAAGATATGAGAAGCTCAGGTTGTCCAGATTCTTTTCTCTTCTTTCTTGAATGCGGAAGAACAGCGAACTTGGTGGGCTCGACCCGGCAAGCTCGCCCAGCCCGGGGGTCACTCCTGTCTCTCCCACTAGCACTCATAGTCGTGAATTTTTATACTATTATTATTTTAGCAGCCAGTTCGAGGCTCCGTCGAAATTTTGTCTGACTCACTCAAAAGGTTGTCAAGCTCAAACAGCACAAAGCTTGCCAGGTCAACGCTCGATCTAGATCGAGTTCGAGGCTTTAACAGCTTGATGCACCTCTAATAGTGTTAACTTTGCAAACTTTGGAATTGCTTCATGCACAAGTTGTACCGTGGAAAGTCAGCCAAGCGTTTCTTCTGCTCACTTCTTCTGCTTCTACTTGTGCCTCCAGACGGCCTAGTCGTAAATCAGAGGCCCATGAATGAGCTAATGAATGGACGACGAAGATGTCATACAAGTCCTTCCCAGATGACCTCATGGACATTTCTCACGTCCCTAACTGGATCTCTTAAGGAGCCTCCTACACACATACACCATTTTGCTGAAACCTTTATCTTCGCCCTTGGGCGGCGTCCGCTGGGAGGTCCCCTGGCCAAATATGAGGCGCGAGGGCTCTAAAATGCAAAAGAAGGTGTCCATCCATCCAAGGTCCATCTGGGCCTTGCCCAGATGGACGTTTGTAGTTAAACGTCCATCTGCATGAGGAATCTGCGCCCAGGTGAATGAATCTCAGTCACCAAGAGTCTCAGACACAATGTTGAGTACAGACGCTCAATATTTTGACTGACCATTTTGATACTACAGTGCTCAAAAGGCTGCAGGTGGAGCGGGAGCCATGCCAAAAAGGCTTAATTTTCAGCTTCTTCGGAGGAGTCACAACAACCCGTAGTTCGCGAGGAGAGGTTGCTAGATGTCGTGAAGCATCCCAATTAATAGAAAATACGACAATATAGCATTGCACTCATCAGAATATCGCCAATATATCATAATCCTGTGTCCGGTGCTAGTTTTAACGTTAGTTCCTCGATAATTATTGCACATACGGAGCTGATTTGGGTACACTCGTCTGGTCGTATATTCCGCATGGTATCATTCAATGATAATCGCTATAATAAGCGATGAACTGACCGTATAAATCAGCACAGGACTTCTTTCACACATTGTACTTGTCTCTTTTTTAGCAAACGTGGACAAGGAACTTTCAAAAAATGTCTCCAAAAAAAGACTTGGAGGCTTGGAGGAACACAGCCATTCGGAGGGCTTTTGGTCTAAAACACAAGAGCAATGGTGATACAGCTCACATTTCAACCTCCCCCAGTGCCAGGTGCACAATCTCCGCTTGAGATGGATGGAGTCCAAGACTTGACACTAGCGGCAAGGCCAAGACTCCCCAAAAGTGAAGCCTAGAGTCAAACTTTTGTCTAGTAAAGCCTATTACGGTGCATAATTTTGATCCCATCTTGTGGAAAAATGAGTAGTCTTAGAGCAAAAGTGCATATCAATTTAGTTTATGAGGAGCTTCTTAGCTCGAGCTAGCTGGCCCGAGGGTCATCATGGCTGGAGGGCTCCAAAATCCCAAAGAGGGAATAAAGACCTTGTTTGTGGTATAACATTCCTTACATTAGTTTTCACAGATTGTGCACGTCTCGGACCACCCCGACCCCCGATCCGATCCCCCACCTGACTCACGACCATCTAATCTCACTTTAGGAGCAGATTGGTTAGGTACAAGTTGGCAATCTGATTGCTATACTCCTTGTAGGATACTCCTGGTATAGAAGAATGAAGTATCTTGTGATGCTGAAACTTCTGTGTAGGTCTCAGGTCATGCTGGAGGCCTTAGAAGAGCTTCAGCTGTTTAATGCTGTTTTTACAGCATGATTTGACGGACCAAAAAAGCCAACTTCACCAATATTGCACAATTTTGGTCCGTCAACACAAGCCTAACGTCAGATATGCATGCATGAAGACAATTGTTCTGCACCAACGCCTTTCACCTCGACCTTCTTAATCGAGTCATCTCAGGCCCGAAGGAAGGTGCAAACGTGACCCATTCAACCCATTCACCTGACTTAGGCTCATGCGACTTCTTCATGTTTTCACCAATTGTGGAGACCACCATGAGGAAGAGGAAGAGACTGGGGCAGGTTTCCCACATGGGTGCAATAGCGTCCGTCCCATCGAAAAAAGACATCATGGCTGCCATGAACAAGGAGCTGATGAGGTGGGGAAAGTGCAAACTGTCACGAGTGAATTGGTCGACGAGTAGAACCATTTCTTACAATATCTGTGTAAACGAAGCATCTACGAGCCAATGACTATCTATTCTTGAAACACCCCCGTAAGAGTTCCTTTCCTTGTCCCCGTAGCGTTTTTAAATATAAAAGAAAGTCTCCTTGATCGATTTCTTATGGAAAGGGAGAATGAATGAGTTTAATTGATTCATATTAAGTATATTTAAATGAGCTGACGAGGCCGAGGCCGCAACCTGGTCTGCTCTCGTGGGAACGTTCTCATTGGAGCACTTCCACCGCTCTCTACGCACACGAGCGGTGAAATAGACTTTACAGTAGACCTCGGATAAATGGGACTCACTGAGAGGTCCGCAAAATGCCCCATTTATGCAGCGGCTGCCAATATGGGACTCTGAGGGGAAGAAGATTATTATGAGGTAATATTTTAGCTTAGAAGTTAACAGGCATATTTAGCATACTAAGCAATTTAATTCAGGACAGCCGGACGGCGCGGAGCGCGCAGGCTGTGTGAGCTTGTATGTTAATGTAGTCTTCAACCAGAGCATTGCCCAGTGTCCCCGCTAGTAAGTTCTCAAGGTATTGTCAGTAGAGAACAACTGAAGGTGTAAAAGAACTTCTCGGCCACCCTGTACAGCCGGTGGATTGGCAGACGTGATTTCTACGTATGTAAGGTCTGTGGGCACAGTAGAAGCAGAGGATTTTATTATCATAAAGCAAAGACCTTCCCCACGCACCATATTTTTCTTCTTCTGAGAAGAGTGAGAAGTTCTGTTTTCTAGCTTTCCAAAATTAAACTTTTCCTTAGACGGAAGAAGCTTGAAATGAAAGAAGGCACAGAGTGAGAAAAGACGTTAAAAGTTTCTCCTGTAAGCTTCTTTACTGCATCCTCCAGTACCCCACTGCTAGTTCTTGGCTGTTCCTCCCCATAGGGACTTTCACTTTTTTCCTAAGTTGCCACAACTCGATAAATATCATGTTCGCAACCTATGAAACGTTCATACGTTCGTGGTTACGGCATTCTTCCATATGAGGACTCCCCATATTATTCGAGCGCCTACGTCTGAGAGAAGTTCAGCTACGGAGGACACTGGCTTCAATGCTGTTTCCCGTGCTTTTGGGGGAACAGACTGACTCGTGTAGCATATACACAGAAACTTACTCATGTTTGACACGTAGGATGAGCACCACAACACCGATGAGGGTTGCCACTTTATCGGCAAGGTAATGCTGCCCTCACCAGACATAACCAATGTTTCTTCTCTTTCGGTATTTTATCTCCTTTCACGTAAGTGGCAACCCACTGGGCTTCTCCTCCATAACCGAGATCAGCAATTTTTTTGGTTCTCCAATGACATTCGGCATCAGGTCTTGTCATCTACTGCAAGGTGGACAGGCAGGCAAGCTGCCAGACAGGCAGTCCTGCTCTGCAGGGCGTGCATACATCTAATCATGATCATATCTAATATACTGACGAGAAAGACTACTTTCTTGGCTTTTATCAATAGGCTTAATGCTTGGCATTGATAGATGTCATGTGGATACAAGAAAAGTGGATTAATGATGGCATGAATGTGAGACCTAGGGCTCAACCACATAACATGCAGCCTGTCACATGGCTTTGTGGTTGGGCATCAGCAAAAAAGTATTTTTAATACGTCTGCGTACATGCTACATGATCAAACTAAATCTGAACGATTTTGAATTTTGCACTTAGTTTATATTTTCTTGTGATTGGATGGAGTTGTGTCTGAGGGAAGACTCTCAAAGGATCATCCATGAGCTGCTGAAAAAATGAACCCAACTAAAACACCCTCCAGAAGTTCTTATGCATGGCTAGGTGAGACCAACGAGAAGCCATTTAGGCCACGCTTGTGCATAATGTGCGGCCACCACAAATCATGTGCGACTGTGTCTGCTTCATTGCCACAACTTATGCTGTAAACAGAACCAGGATTAGCTAAAAGTGCTCAAATTTGATCGCACTAAATGACTAGAATATAATTTTCTGGCATAATGATAAGCACCGTGTACGTGGCATGCTCAGAATGCCTGCAATGTTGTGTCGATGCCAGGGAGTTCATTTTTTTAATAATTCTTAGATCAACCAATTATAATCTCGCCAGGAAGAGTAATAGCCTTCAGAGTATCCATAGTCTTACTGAAATGCAGGTGGCATAATTTTAGTAAACTCTAAATCGGGCAGACTATGTAGTACATGTTTAGGGTGAGCATTATTTAGCTTTAAAATGAATCAACGTAATGCCCCACAATTTGGTGGAAATGTGGTCAGGTACATAAGCTCAACAGAGTTCTACAGAGAAAAGCACTCATTTATGACAGTCACAAAAAAATGAACAACTGAGTCTTCAGTGCAGTGAGTCTGGTAACATAAGCAACACGTCACAAATTCACATTTCTTTACTGAGCCCTACCCTGATTGATGGTGAGTTCATCATCTCAGCTCGTTGACAAAGTTGCATAGAAAACATTGAGAGTTTTGCTCGATTAATCGTAAAGTTAGACCGTAGCAGGGAGTGGGACGAAGTATTGCTGCACCATACTGTGAGGTGCACAACTTTTTGTGGCACAATTGTGCGTAATAGTAGATTAGGTTGTAAATCTGGTAAATGTTGCAAAAAACTTGGTCCAGTGCAGTCTCAACAGACCTGCTTGTGTTAGAGGTACATAATTGCATCAATTGAGTCATTGGTTACTGTATGAGTACCTTGAACAAATATAGTAAGGTTTTCAGTTACATGAGACATATCAAAGGTGCTGGTTGCCTTTCATCCCATGGGCACCGACGTTAAATCATATTTGTGCAACAGAACTGCTATTTATGAAGTATGTGAAAGAGGTTATGTTCCCTTAAACTGCACGGGGAGAAAAAAAGATGCACACTGCAGTTCAGAAGTGTACAAGAACGTCAACTGGTGGGGCCTCCCCGCTCTGGGCACAATTCTGGGGCTCCCCGTGGCATCCACCCAGTGACAGCCCTCTGTACCGTGGTGAGCGCAATGCCTAACATTTTGCTCATCTGCCTGTACCCCTTGCCACTGTCGTAGGCCTTGACTTCGATGTGATACACCTCGTCAGAGAGCCCCTTGCAGGGGGGTATGTTGCCCTTGTCCTTTTGGCAGTCGTGACAGTACTGATTGCAATGTCAGATAGTGCGTTGTGTACCTCGTATGTCTTCATGTGCACCTGCGTGGCCGTGCATGTCCATCATGTGCGGGGTTGATTTCTGTGAGGGGGTGCGCGTGACTTTTTAATAGGGAAGAAACAGGGATCTGTGGGCTCGCCCCCAGTGGCATTCAAAGGGGGCAGAGCCCCCCCGGTGAGGGTGTGGGGGTGCGGGGAGGCAAGGTCCCCCTTGGCCAAAAAATGAGCAAAAGAATTGGCAACGTCACTAAATAAAATCTCTCCAAAAATACAGTTTTCTTCATTCTCTACCAGGAGGGCTGTCACTTCTGTACTGCACTGTATGCATCAGTAGCTGTCACTACTTTTCCATGCGGCCATGAGAATTTGTGCAACTGAAAAATTGAATTCAGCGTAGTCGATGCCTTTTTTGAGCAACCCCTCACGGAGGAGGTCTGGATGATGAACTTCCACAAACGTACGAATCATGAAAAATATGTAAGATCCAGGAATGTCTCGAAAATTGCATGACATGGAGTGGTGAAAAATTCAAGAGCCCAAATTCTTCAGAAGAGGGTCGAATAGCATGAGACTGACTTGAAGAAAAGTCTGTACGTGCACATCTGTCGAGAGGAGTGTGCTAAAATAAAGGTTATTTTCCTTAGTCCAAAAGCTGTACGGGTGAATATGCAGATTTATGATACAAATGTCATCCATAACATATGTACTTATTAATTCACTCGGCCAGACCCAAACTAAAAAATTTGAAGCTTCTCACGTTTGTCACCTAAACTCAAATGGTCAAAATGCAGTCAACTGATTTTCAAAACCAAATAAGGAAAAGAAACAACATTTAACCCCCCTCTCTTGCAATAAAGTCTTACTGCAAAAGTTTAGAACATAACTAGGTGCTTTGATTTAAAAGGGATAAAGCTAAACACACTGTGTGTTAAATTTCATTTGACGCCAGTGCCTCAGTTTCGCATCTAGAGAGTAACTAAGCGCGCCGACATCAAATTTGTTTTGTCGACCTAAGATCCTTATGTACTATGTCTGTAAACCTCTGAAGGGAGACAAACTACGTTATTTTTTGGCAATTTTTGACTAGAATGTCTTTAAACATCCGCCTTCCGCCAAATACAGTGCGGGATCAAAAATATTATTATGTATATTGTTCACCCTTCGTCGGTTGTCGTCTAACAACTTGAGTGCTCTTTGGCACCTCGGCCAAACCAACAGAGGGATCTGTAGCGGAACTAGTATGGAGAAGTCTTTTTACCCAGGGAACGTTGTAGAGAGGGATCTGATCTCGGAGGCCACTGGAGGTTGCACGCCGAGGGGAACGCGTCGATCCTTTGCATCCCCCTAATTCCATCCACGGCCCCTGCAATTTCCTGCGTGTCTCAGCTTTGTCATGTCCATCAACAACGTGCAGGGACAATCACAAAGAGGTTGTTGATCTGATCCTTGGCACGCCTTGCTTTTCTCCAAGACATTTCATATTTGCACTCACGCTAAAGGCCAGACTGAGAACGTTGTGCGTCATGAGAACCTTCCGAGTTAGAATCCTACAGCTACCAGAACTTATGCCTATAACTTTCAGAACACGAGTTGTCTTTGCCGGTGCAAGATGACTCGGATTGTCACGGGGAAGTTGCTACTGTTTACTGGATATATTTGCTCACTGCACAAGATTCCAAAGTTGTATTGAAACCAACCTCTTCCGGCATAGTTCCTGTACATCAATGTGTGTCTCACTGCTGTTATGCCCGGGGGCGGAACTAGGACACTGTTCTGCTGGAACAACACCTTCATCTCCTGGTAATTCATCCTGTGCTGTGTGGATTGCTGACTCAAGGTCTTTAGCTTGAAGACATATCATATATAAAGTGCGAGGGCCGTATTTCTGCGCGCTATGCACAAAGCATGTGGTGTGTGACATAGATACACGCAGAGCTTTTGTTTTGCTTTTTGCCATTCTTTCTACCCACGAAATGGGAAGCGCTTAAGCGCTAGTTTCACATAAAGCCGTGGCAACCTTGTTGTGATTCATCAGCTACAGAATAAGCGAAGAGTGGATTTAGAGAATTACTACGAGGCAAAGCAAATACGAGCTCTCGATTATGTTCTGAAAGTGAGAAATATGAAAACCCAATATTTCAATCGATATGAAGAGTTGGCGAAGAATATAGAGAGCTTGCAGAGAATACTGTTGTTGCACTTGAACTCATATCATGCGATCAAATTCATAGACATCTCAGGCTCGTATTTGCTTTGCCTCGTGGTAACTGTAATATCTTTCGCTGATATGAACGAGCTACATCACCACGGCATGGCTGCCTTTCCCACTGTGCTCTCCGAACCAGCCTCACCTTGTACTCGTGCAAGCAACCTCGTAGATTCAACGAGGTTGCTTACACTCATTTCAGCCCTGGCTAGTCAGAAGAGCACAGCCGGAAAGGCAGGCACGCCTCGGCGATATATAGCTCGTTTATATCAGCGATGAATAACAGCCAGTGTACTCAGGGGTGGAGATGAAAACGATTGCAACTTACCCGTACATGAAGAACATGTGCTCATGCATGCACCTGCTGTTGTTTGTCCTCGAGCATCAAGAAAATATACTATCGTTTACTCAGCCACTATTTCTTAGCCAAGAGCACGTGAAAAAAGAGGAGAAACAGGTGGAAAAAGTACTTTTTTCCACTTTTTTCGCGTACTCTTCTTATACGCGAAAGTCAGAGACTCATCACAAGAAGCTCACTGAAACTCACCAGAGAGCAAAATGCCACTTTGTAGTCACAAGCCTCTAGCTGAAGAAGCATAAAAGGTCCAAAAAAAATCGGCACTTTTTTCACTCTGTGCCTGGACCTCGTGAAAATGCGTGGAAAAGGTAACACTTAATTTTTTTTCCCAACAAATGGTCTTTGTGGCTGTCCCATCGTGTGCAAAGTATCCATTGAGCGTGAATTTGACAGGCTGAAGCACAGGTGCAGGAAGAAAACAGATCATGGAGGCAACAAATAGCTGGCACGGGTATAGATGGGATGCATGAGCGACGAATGCAAAGAATATTGGGTGCTCTTTGGGGTGTTCTAAAGAGTGAGCACCAGAACTAAGACGAATTTAGTTCCTGGAGCTCCTTCTCATCTTCTACAGAAGAGGAGATTGGTTTGAGCTGAGCAGACAAGCACGTGATGGTATGATGATGTTTTCAGTTGCTGCTTTGTCCCCTGCATTTTTCTGCGAATGAATCTCTCTCTCAAAGCCACCCCTGATTGATCAGACCGTTCTTGACGGACAACTACCTTCCTTTCCCTGACGACAATTGAGTGCAAGAAAACTGAACTATTCAAATTTAAGGAAGCTCCCAGAACTGGTTAAAAAGTCACCGGTATTCAAAAAAAAGAGAAAGAAAAGGATCAAGAGAGTTGATCCCTAGAATTATACTTTAAAGCTGGTTTGCATTTGAGCACAGGACTCGATTATGCGAGTTGGAATGAAGCGCAGGCTGAAGTACTCAGAAAATTCGGAGTCTCGAGGAATCTGTGGAAAAAAATTAGTCACTCTTTGCTGCCTTACAATCTTTGGCGGACTCAGTCAAGCAACGAAGCCCAGTAATGACGTAAGTGCACAGAATTGTCTGTCTGACAATCATACTCTCACATGGGACCAGACTTGCCAGCAGTATTTAAGGCTGACTTTGGCATCCAATTCCCAGCGTGCTCACCTTGAGCACAACCTCATCTTCCTTGTTAGATTGAGACGTCTACTTAAAAAAATGTCGTTTAATCGACACTAATTTTTTATGGCATTAAAAGTTTGTAAGGAGCAAAATTATTGTTAACTCGAGACTTTACTGCATCAATCTTAGCCCTCAAATTGGCCAAGTTGGACAAACTTGGATCTACCTATAATAGTACTTCTAAAAGTTCTTTCGTCCTTCCCTTTGACAGCGTTCTGAGTACCCTTCTAGCTCTTCCGTGACCTTCGGCGAATACAGGATATTTCTTCAATCTGATAGAGCGCCTCAATGAAAGAAAATGCTTATGACATGTAATTAAAGGGTGTAACAGCAAAAATGTGACTGAGTCTCTCAATCTCAGGCCACACCTTGATGATGGAGTCTCTTAAACTCGGCCCGAGAGTCTAAGCGTTCAAGAAAGAAAATGACTCGAACGCTTTGTCTCTCAGGCCGAGTTTAGGAGACTCCATCACTCAGGTGTGGCCAGTTTGTGTCTCAGGTGTTGAGAGACTCCGTCACATTTTTGCTGTTACACCCTTTACCCACAACCAGTACTTGTAAATGCTACATGTATGCAATAACTGTTCTGTGTATTGAGTCACCATGAAGAGGGACTTTATTGACGCCGAGTGGGAGTGACTGAAATACGTTTGTGCCGTTGCCACACTGTCGTCACCCCACCCCATTTCAGTATTCCGTAGAGAAAAAAAGCAATGCTGTAAAGCTAGGTCATTTTTTGTTCTTCTTTCCACACAACTTGCTTTTCTGCGGGCTGTACTAATTTTAGCATTCGAGACTTCTTTGACTGTTTCGCTCACCTGTTTTACCTGGATCCGAGTCCGGCAAAACTCTCTCCTTTCCTTCTCTACTCCTTCTGCAAAAGTAGACAGTAAAACTTGTGGCCTTGATTTTGGCCTCAAAACGGCCTCGGAAGCCACCTCCAATCTGAGGTGACCCATGTCAAAGGACGGACCCTCTGGGCCCAACGATGCGACCGCCTGTCCGGAGCACACAAACGAACAAATCTTACATTTTAGCGTAAATAGATTCTCAGACGTCGTTCTGATCCAGTAAAAGTTGATTTTCTGATTGCAGCCGTGCAGGTCCCAGACCAATCAATCTTCTGCTTCTGCAGTCTGACTCCTCTTGTCTATGTTGACACGTTTAGGCTGTCGGGGCAAAATTTCAGCACAGAATGTGGCAAAAAGTCGAGGCTAAATGTCTCTGCTGGCTTTTCATCGGATTGCACCCACACAGGAGGTCCTCGAGGCCACCGAAGTTGACATTCGAATAGTCTTGGAAGGAGGTCTTAATCATCTTTTGTTTTCAACTTCGAATATAAGGTGGGCACAACCTGCGGCGGCTTGAGCCAGCCGACAGCCTTGGCGAGCTTGATCTTGGCCGAGCTCGAGCTATGGCATTGCGACCCGGCCAACTTGTCTCACATGCACCCATTTAATCATCTAGTAACTTGAATTCTTCAGTGGAGTGAAAAGTGATCACGAACATTTTCCCGTGCTCCCGTCCCGTCATTCGGCTCGTAAGCCGTGGCTGACGGAGCCCCTGGGCCCATTGGTCGGACCCCAGTGAGCCGGGTCGGACCCCGACTCGGTCTGGTTTGTGCCGCATTTCTCTGCTCCTTGCCCACCTTTGCATCGAATGATGCCAAAGGGTAGCTGCTGCCGCACAATGCCGGGTTTGACCACATTGGTTACTAAAAAATCAAGAAATTCGCCCAAAAATGTGAGAACGATAGAGAGTTGTGGGCCATTCTGTAAATGTTGGTCTCTCCCATAAAGTCCTTCATTCATATGACGGCAATGTCCTAAAACGACTCTTTTACACGTATGCCTACAGCTGGGATAGAGTGGTTGGGTAGGACGATAATGGCCATTATTTCCCCGGATAAATTTCCATAATAACCGTCATCCATCCTAATGTTTCCATTATTGGAGGTCGCGTCCTGCCTTGCCACCACCACCCCAACCCCAACCCCTCCGACAAGAGCTCACTGCTTTCAAATGAAGGAGGTAGGAGAAGGGATAAAGTCATTCCAGAGATCTTCTTCTTCTTGGGATACAAGAGATTAAGGGTCTACGCAAAAAAACTTTCTCATCCATCTCACAGTTTTTCCATTCAGACGAATGTTCCTTGTTTTTCGGCGGGACATTTGTATAGTGCTAGTGAAACAAGGGTGTGTGACAGAGATGGGAGGGGCGTGTGCGAGTTTTTGTGAGCGGAGGAGTGGCACGAGGGCGTGTTGCTTGCAGCTGGGGGGAAGACATGCGTAGAGGACTAAGGCGGGGGGAGGGTATATATGTGTGTATATATGTGTATATATGTGTATATATATATATATATATGTATGAGTGGTATATGATATGTCTCTGTGCTGAAGTTCTACGCTGCTCATGCGTAAAGAATTGTGCTGAAGTTGGGTGAATGTGCAATTCTGTACGGTCACATCGTTCTTAGAGAAGATATCGTTGAAGCACTTGAGGGAGCCAAATCTGGGTTGCTTAACCTCATAAGAGTAGAAGATAAGAATCGCAACCTTCACGGTTATAGTGGGAGAAGGGTCTGCCCGATGGGTGGAGAATTAAGCAACGTTGCTTCCTGCAAGGTCGAAAGTTTGAGCTATCTCTCTACTGGAAGAGTATTTTTCAGCGATTTTCTAGCGTCGACACGTCTTCTACGCCCTCCCTCACACGCGAGGGTGCCTTTTCATTGCTGCACGGTACAGCAGAGATGTGGTAAATATTATCTTGTAAGTGGAAAAGGTAACATTTGTCAATAAGCCTGACTATGTGGATTTGCAACTGAAGGATTCGTAGCATGATCTAAAACTGCGTGTGTTTAGTGGGAATTTCACTGTAGCATGTGACACAAGAAGCACTGCTAAACAATATATCACATGCTTCCAAGTCTTGAAAACCTTGATTACTCTTGCCCACTTCCTGAGTGCAATGTTGGTCTCCAACTTTCTCGATGTCCCCTCGAACCTCGATTTATGTTATCCTATCGGATATCCTTGACTCAGACAGTAGATATATGACTTCCACGGCGTGGCTGACACATGCTGTCTGTAGTGTGTCACAGACAGCACACAAGGCAAAAAGCTTTAAGACACAGATCCATTGATTTTGCATGTCTTACCGATCAGCTGTTCAGACTTGGCCACGACTACGAGCACCCTTTGGACCAGTCTTTTTTTTACTTCCCCCCATGACGTTAGGTCATCGTACCAATGACATGACGCAAGACAGAGTCTCTTTGGAGCACAGAAAGTGATCGTCATGACCCGGTCAAACAGAGCAAACAAGACTACTTCAGTGTCACTAGACCCGCCGAGTGTTGACCAGGCTGTTGACAGTTAGATCAGTCATGACGGAATTAATACGTGCCGGGTTCTTCCGTAAATATGCCCGTGGACGAGGCTCGGCCTTCTTGTGCCACTTGAGACAAAGATCACCCGAGGGCCAACTATCGGAAAGTTCATTTTGCCAACGGGATTTGGTGGTTTGTGCTACCACACTGAACATAGCGACCGACACTGCTCACTTCGGCCCAAAAGATTGCCCATGGGCAGATTATCGGAAACAAAACCCAAAAATGTGCCCATGAGGACTTATTCTCGGGGAGGCAAAGGGCGTATACACAAAAAAAACCTTTACGTCCATGAAGAGTTGACTTTTCCCTCGTTCCTGTCAGCTGAAGGACTATCATCCTCTCAAGAGGATCCCCATTCCCAGAAATAATCGATCAACGCATCTCTCTGCTAGATAAGAATTCTGTTTTAGAATGTCTCTTTGAATAGTCAATATTGGAACGAATGTCAGCAAAACTTTCTCCATCACTCGTCAGTGAACTGACCCCCAGCGCAGCCTGGGCGAGTGACTTTCCAGTCACTTCAGCACTGCAGAGTCAGGATGGACGCAGAAAGGACATGTCAATGCAACAACAACGCTTGACTTGGATGCGCTGTTGGAGACGCTGTCAAGACTAGACTGCGCTTTAGGGGTTGCCGTCATCTCAACAAACTCCAGGGTTCACATACAAATCTAGATGTGAGGTGTTAGCCGCGAGTAAGACGCCATTTCAGCCGGAATTTGACTCTTACGCATACGCATTACACATGGGCCGTAAGTGTATCTCTCAAAATGTGAAGGCCACGATGCAAATTCCATTCATTTCATGCCGCTTAAAGTTTTATTTCACTAATATACTTTCAGCAGCACCAACTGCACGTTGTTTTTGAACCGATTTGTCAAAGTAAACGTGTCATTGCACGAGCGCTCTACAGATGTCCTTGGTTGGTATTGAGTTGAAAAGCCCGAACCCGTTCTTTCATCAGACGAAACTTGTTTTCACCAATCCCAACATCTTTTTAACCTGCCTCGCATGCATCCGTCATATTTTCACCCGAGAATGGAAAATACGATTATTTATTCTTAACCAAACTGACATATCTTTGCATCGTCAACATACTTTTCAAGGATTTTGCCGAAAATTGTGTGAATACATTGCAAGTGCCACACTTTTCTGCGTTCTGCTTGGCACCCTTTACCATAGGAGGCGTATTGTTCTTGTGAAAGATCGATAGCTCTAATACGGACATTTGATGGTGACGCATACGTAAGTTGACTGGCCGCTGCGCATGCGTAAGTCCCCTCATCAAGCGGGGAGGAATCTGGAGCAGGAATGGTTCTCTCTCCAACACAGCCACCCACCCACACATATGCGCACCCCCCCACCCCCACCCCACACACACACATGATGAAAGAGACGAAAATGTTGGTGTTCCCTCTCTGTCGAGCGCTGTGCGTCAAGGTTATGCCTCCATGTGCGTCTTCATTGGGCAGGTGCTCAATGAAATACACTTCAAAGGGTCTTCCTAGACTTTCCTAGACTTATCTGACCGCTTACTTAATAACTGTACATCGTATAGTTATAAAGAGGGACTTTAATCCCGCTTGTTGACACTGAGGTCTTCGACGATTCGTCGAAGAAGGAGAAAAACGAGAATCTTTAAGTCCGTTGACGTTGGTGCAATTTGTAATTTAACACAAGATCTTCAGTTTTCGTGCTTGTCCTTCTTTCTCTTTTGCCTGCTCTGCTGCTTTAATATCCGCCAGCAGCGGACTTTTTAAGTAGAGAGAGAGAGAGAGAGAGCCAGTGTTGACTGTGAATATACTGCATGGTTGATTGTTTCAATTTTTCTACTATAGCATCCGTTCTTTGAGTCTCGTATCCTGCAAGACTGCACATCTACTAAGTACATGCAATAAGGCCTCGAAAAATATAGCGCTTCAACACCGTCGGGCAATATACGAACTGTATTGTCAACTGGAACAGTTGACCACGAGGGTGGTTCCTATTGAAGAGCTTGCGGTACTTATTGGCCCCTGAGGTCAAACAGTCCCTGTAACAATGGACTACGGATATAGCGGGGGCATACGATGAAATTCTTGAGAAGTTAAAACTTATAGTTGTTCCAGTTGGGAAAGATCTGTCGAACCCAAAATTTTGTCTCCATATTTCTGGATAGGGCATAAGGACGATGTCGTAGAACTAAAGAAATTTACTGTCCCCTTGCCGGAGACAGTATTTTAGCGAGACTTGAGCAGTGAGGGCGATGTGCAAAAAAGAGGTATAGAGAACATTGAAGGTAAAAATACTCATGAAGAACAGAAATGAAGAACGGGAGCAAAGTACTGGGCTTTCTAAGCATCCAGAGGGACTCCTTTCGTAGCAATGATGTTCTGCACTCCTCGTCTAACTGACCCACGCATTTTGACCAAAAACTCCTGACCCGTACCACTCCTTCCGAACGCTGTCACCCCGAATTCTGGTGCCCTCCACTGCCGTATTCAGCTTTGGGGAGAGGCAAAAGCCTGCTGGGGCAAGATCTGGTGGGAAAGGTGGGTGGTCTGTGGTCGTGATGTCCTTCTTGGCCAGTCCGTCCCTTGTGACTACAGCTGAGTAACGTGGGCATTGTCCATATGTGAGTACGCTCGTTCTCGGCCGTGCAAGGTCTTTTCACCCTGAATTTCGTCAAGAAGGAAGAGAGAATATGTACATACTAGACGCCATTGATGTGGGTCTTGGGGGGGGGGGGGGAGTAATTATGGTGTGTTTTGTTAAGGATGTGAAATAAGGTGATAACCAATTT
>JAAUXU010141281.1_pt1 | contig 39588 bp, 30 predicted proteins | sample 7278151 | NCBI WGS metagenome assembly JAAUXU01 (sample SAMN14350113, study PRJNA611818) | marine sediment metagenome | isolation source: surface marine sediment (1.8m) | place: French Polynesia: Moorea | collected 2018-08 | reverse complement strand
CCATCAGTCTACGGGTCAAGCCCCAGTCTGGCTTGCGTGGTTTTCCTGGCTCAGTGTCCACCCCTACTGACCTTCTCTCCCTTTCGTCTTGTCATAGATAGCTCTGGCCAAAGCTGGTACAGTACAGCTATTCCCAAGAGGCTTACCTATACCTATTGCATGGCCATCTATGGTCTGTGCAATGTAGTCTAGCAAAGGGAACTTTGGACCTCGATTTGGACCTCGATTTCGGCCTCAAAACGGCCTCAAATGTAAGTCGTGGTGGGACTCTCTTATTTATGTGTATAAACTGTGTTGTCAAATACGATCGTTAAAAATTGTCTTTTAAAACTGCACCGTAAAAGTGTCAGGGTCCGTCGTATTCACCCATAATGTCCTATGTTCGGAGATCGAACACCAACAAGGGGCTGGCGGAAAATACTGTACTATAGTATATGTGCCTAGGAGAATGAGGCTAACAACCATCTATCAGACACTTTATATCAATTATGCTGAGAACAGGTGGTACTATTTTTCGCTCGATCCTCCTTCCATTTTCTCATTGACATGTCTGTATTGTACGCTTTTGTACAATTGTACATACAATTGCACGGGCATAACGTTGTGTGAACACGTACTATGAAGAACTTAGAGAGTCACGATACAGCCGTGATTGGACTTTTAGGATTGCCTGGTCGCTGATCAGATCAAATAGGACGCCCATGTCTGTGCCTCACGCATCACTTGCAAGCAACCGCGCACCGTTGACTGCGCCGTCGATTCCACTTGTGCATAACAGCATCCTCGGGACCAGGCTCGACTGTTCTGGCAAGCAAACTTCTCTTATACGAAGTGGCGATGAGCTGGCGTGCCCTTTTCGAAAAATCAGGCAGCATCAGCAGCTTTTAGTTGAGAGAGAGAAAACTTGATCCAACTGCAGCTGGAGGCGCTAATTTCGCCTCCACAGGGGCTTGGTTGACACTTTACAAAATCCACATCTTGTCCAGACGGTGACAGACAGAAGATGAAGCATTTCAAGAAAATGCTCCAAAATTCAACGCTCTTCCTGCTTCAGTAGCCATGATTTCATCTGTTTCGTTACAAGGAGCTTCAGTCTCTCCTCCAGTGAGTGCGGTGCTCATATACCCAGTGTTGACTGCACCCAACTGCAGTTCTTACTTTGCACTTACTTGGTTTGCACTATGTCGAAGACGCTCTCCAACGACACGTAACTTGAGCGTAAGCCACCAATAGGTTTTTCCTCTGTTTTTTTTTCTTTGGCGCCTCCAGCTTGTTATTGATCTTGAGCGTACTCTTGTGAGCCATGATTGATGAGAAGACATCCCCAACTTGGGGTGAGAATAGGATGCGACTTCTACCCGGAAAAGATCATACGTGAGAACAAAGGGGAGAGGGTGTAAGAAGAGCGTGGCTGCACAGCTCACACCTATTCAAGGTGAAAGAACAGCCAGCAGCCCTCGGACCACGTGAATAGACGCTTTGGCATTTGCGTGCTCGTGCCAGAGTTGTGGCTCGTGGTCATGGATGAACCCGTCGAGTGCATGTGATGCTCAGTGCTCTATCATGCACCTAAGGAGAATGGCATCAGCCATGAGGCTCATGACGCTACCAAGTCGGCACTTACATGGTGTCTCATAAATGGAAAAGCAAAGGACACCTCTGTTGAAACCTCCATTGCCGGACAGGTCGTCCTGCCCCCTCCGTTGATATGATAGCCAACAGTGGGACATTCATTGGCGGGAAAACTCCAACTGTATATTCCTCATCTCTCCTTTGTTTGTGGTGCATGAGTAAGCATGTTTCTTCTCACTGATTGACGAGAGGGACGCACAGTGGGTGTGGATCTATTGCCTCTTTCAGTTCCATCGCAGAGTCTCGAAGCTCCTGTAGTGTTATAGGCGTTAATGGCCACGAAATGGAAAAAAAGGTCTTTCAAAGTCAACCTTTAAACTCTGGCAGGAGAAGCCTCAAGGCAAAAAAAAGACAAAATGTGCTGTCCTATTTTGAGCCAGATTGGATTGCATGAATTGCAGAGATATTCGATTCATAAGTTCGTCAATAGTCCCTCCATTGGCTTTTCGTATGATAAGAAGAACGGCAAAATACGCTCACTTGTAGAGATTTTAAAGGGGGTGCTTCGTTACAGTATTAGGGGGACTCTCGGTACGCCATTTAGTTCTCAAGTCATGTTATGTTGCATGCATAAGTTTTGCATGAGTTCCACTGTCAAAGGCAGTTCTAATCCTAAAAGTAGCTGAAAGGGTTGAGGGAACGGGGAGACGGCAGAGCAATAATTACTCAGCTCTGCTCCGCATCCTTCTACAGCTGGAGTTCCTAAACTGCGGTGTTTGTGCCACATATGGAACGAGAGAGGATTTTTGGTGCCTCGCGCAGGACACAGGAGAAATAGCTTTTTCGTACCCTGGCATTTCTGGTGTGAAGGAACACATTTTAGTGTTGTTTTTGTAACTCCGAGGACAAATATGTGCGGCCGCACGGGCAGGGGAATGTCAAGAGAAGAGTCATGGGAACCCCTGTTCGACGGTGCCCTTCGGGTTGGCGCAATTATTAAGTGACACACTTCTTTAGAGCAACTTATCGCTGACTAATTTTAAATTGACTTCTGATATACATGATGTTACAAAATTGTTTTTTTTCCCCTCTCGCAAGCAATCGAGTTTATCCGGAAACACTATCAGATGCAGAACTTTTTTGCCGTTGTTTTTTGCCGGAAAGTTTGCAAAATTTTCAGCAGGGGTGATGGCGGTGGTGATGGCGGCTGCAACACCAAACCATCTTTAACTTTGCTTCGTAAACCGAGCGAGTTGTTATGAACAAAATGTTGAGATTCTGTCTATTTATGTGGAGGTAAAAGTCAAAGTTGGGTATTGATGAAGTGACATTTCTGGAAAGCAAATACTATTCTTATGTTGTAGCCATGGGAACCGAAAGCCCCTTTACATATCTTGGATGAGTGTCGGAAGCCTCACACACTTCTAAACAAATTATTGGCTTTTGAAAAATGTAACTCCATCACGTCCTCACTTTGACTAAAGATCAAGAACAATTGTTCACTGCTCTTTGGTCTGTAGATCCTCCATGACACTTAAAATTGACACTTCGAGGGCCAGCAGCCAAAGCGTCATAAGCTCTCTTCTCTGGGCTACTTTTTCAAAGCTATGGGTGCAATCAAAAAGTATCTGACTTGGGTTGCAATTTACACGAAGCCCTCATAAACGCCAACGTCCCTGGTGCGGTTTCCGAGATTGGCAAAAATCAGACCCATCCAATGCACGTAGAACGTAGTACACTTGACGTCACTTTTCCGTAAACTGACAGTTCTCATGTAAGAAGGGCGGGCAGCAAAAAGTACTTTAAAGCACTGTAGTAGTCCACTGCTACAGCGTAGCTGCTGCAGCTGCCATCCGGTCTGCTTCAGCTGCTATACATCCCGCTGCACTTTTCAGACCCACAGCAACCTCACCCTTGCACCCAACCTTGCACTGCAAAAAATCATGTGTGCTGGGCAGAGAAAATTTGAGAAGCAGTAAACAAAAAAAGTGACGTCAAGCTACGGATGTCCGTCTAAGCAGAGCCCAAGACTACCCATTCTTTATTGTATTGCTCTCGGGCCATGACGACCCTCAGGCCACCAAGCTACCCACCGATCCGGAGTCCGAATCCCCACGTACCCGTATACCCTCGGGTCGTCAATGCCCTCCAGCTTCCAAATCGAAAAGCGGGCATTTGGTGCTACTAGTCCAGAAGGACGTATATAATTAAGTAGTAAATGCACTTCTACGACGCATGCAGGTACATAAACACGCGGAAAAATGCGCCTACGCCTCAGAGGAGGAACCTTTCGTGGATACCTGTTCATTTTTCTCGGAGATGAAGACGTGACGGTGGCAAGTGAAGAAGAATTCGGTAAACAAACGTCTTCAGCTCCCTCAAGAGTACATGCAGAGTCAGAGGCAAAGAACTGTTACGTTTGCGATTTATTTTAGTCCCTCTCTCGACGACGATTACTTCTTTTCAACGTCCAGACACGGGAGGGTTGGAGAGCTTGAGTTGCTTTGAATGGTGAAAACACATAGGTACTGAAGGAAAGATTAAATCTGCAGTGTACTGCACAGTTTGTAACTGGCCTGCACAACCTTTCCGAGCACAGAGTGATGCACCCAAGCAACGGAGTAATTTCACCGGATTTATCTGAAGCAGTTCGCAATTCGCCAGTCTGATCACTTAAGGTACCGGTGCACCCGTATGATCGAACAACTCGCTCGTTCACGCAAAATTTGTAGGAGGCATAAGGAAGCGGTTCCTACAAAAAATATTATACAAAAACTTTACTGTTAACTGGATCAAGAATGCACACGGGAAGTGTTCATTGTTTTGACAGTTGTTGCATAAAATTATGCAACGCAAGCTGGATTGTGTCAGCTACAGCATGGGTCAGAAAATCTCGAAGATGCCTGTCCCGTAAGTCCCAAATTCATGTGTGACCTAGCAGGGCATGTGCTTCTTTGTTGAAACATACGCCATAAAGACTGCCTATTGACTATGTCATGCTTCTCTGCTATACCACAGATAATTGGCCCATTTGTCTAATGGAACCCAAATTCTTTGTCACAAAGTGGTTCAATTAAGCATATTCCACTGCACTGGCACTGGAACACTTCACAAGTGTTGAGCAATCATGGTCCCATGAGAGAGGAATGCGATGAACGCGTGCATATTGCACAGTGCAGTTCAGCATTTTAGTATAGTTGCATGTTTATGTACGGGCATCACAGACGAAAGTCCAAAGCTTTCATCTGGCCTAGTGTACACTCTACAGTATTGAATCGACGAAATTGATCATTGTCGACTTGGGCTCTACCTCCTCCCTGATTTGTTGACCTGAAAGTGATTTCTAAATAGATAGTTCTAAATACATATGTATGTACTCTGCCCTTCTTTACGTTTGGATGGGACAACTTGCATTTATTGCTTACACTGTGTGAGAAAGCTGAATCTCGGCTAGGTTTAGGGTAGCTTCAGCTGCGTCGAAACACAGGTTCAGGTGGTCAATGGTCAAACAAATGGGTCACTTTCCGAGAGGTTGGGGACTTCTTTGAGTCTCATCTGAGAGAAAAGTGTGTGTGTTTGCGTGTTCTAGCAGATCCTCTTCGCTTCCGAGAAGTCAGGACCAATTTAAAAGATGGAACTTTGCATGTTACCAGTCTGACCTCGTCTTTCGCGTTTCACTAGAGAAGCCAATTGTGAGCAATGAAGTGAAGTGACCACCTGAAGACCAACCCGGAGTGTGAACCGGAAGGTTGCACAATAAGAAAGATTACAAAAAACTTAACACCAGAGAGTAGTTCCAGTGTATATATATTCAAAATGATGTATAAAAACTTTACGTAAGATTATGAATTTTGCATTCATCCCACTCCTACTCAGGAAGTCTAGAAAGGAACTACTTTTTCATCTCTTAAAAAGTTCCTATAGACGGAAAGCGGATAGTAAAGAAGGGGTCAGCACTCTCAAGGTACTGCAAAAAAATACAGCCACCAATATGGGACCTGCCATAAAATTGTTTGAGCGTAATGAAGGCAAACTGCACAATCTGACGTAAAACTCTGTACGTGCATTTGGTACGTGGCATTTTACAAACATTTGGTCTCTGCGGCCCTCAATGCTAACGTTACCTTCGTGGGCACTTTCGGGCTGCAGAAGAGCGAGTGTTCGTAAAAGACTTCTTTGCCAAATGCACGTAATGTGTACTATTGCACAAGTCTAATGGGGTCAGGACATCAAATTCACATCACGTCTACTACCACAGTCCCGTCCTCCTCACGCAATTGGCTACCATATAAGGGATAGACGTTGTTAATCCTGTTGTTACGGTACTCTGCGGGCTTCTCCGTGTACGCGGGCGGGAGCTCGGTCAGGCGACCGCCAGGAGTCTCCGCCACTCTCACCAGTCGCCCTTCGGAGGCCGCTTCCTCCCACGAGAGTTCGTAGAATAGGGACAGGACGACGAGCCAGAGATAGATGAGCAGTGCGAGTAAAGTTGCCGTCGTCACTGCCAACGCAATTCGACGCGGATTGTTATGGCTGTCGTCAGGATCTTCTTCAAAAGCCGCCAGTATGCCATTTTCTTTGTCCTCGCCTCCGACAATGACTTTGACCACAACTGTGCAGGCGACTGCGACGAGTGCCAACGCCACCAGCCCTCGGAACACGATCCAGGGGAAGAGGAGCCAACGTGACCTTGCGCGTGCCCCCCAAGCAGCTGCGGCGTTGACCAGCACGTCAAGCACGCAGGCGGCAACGCCGGCCATGGCCACGCGGCAAGCCGCATCTTCGCGCCAGAAGTTGTACGGGGGTCTGTTCTTCCTTTCTGCACTGTCGTCGTCGTTTTCTACGCGGTCCTTCAGGTTTGCTTCCTCCTGACGTTCTCGGTGGCGCTCCAGGGCCATGCAGGTGGCGACAACGCCAACAACGTGCAAGCAGATGGCAGCGGCGCACGCCAGTTGAACCCCGGTTCGCAGATCAAAACAGCAGAGTCGATGAGGCAAGCAGTTAGGGCTCATGGTGGAACAGGAGTGACACCCGCTCTAACGTCATTCCACAAATGTATGCGTCGTTTAGTTTGGCTGTTTAGGCGTGCGCAAATTATCGGCTTTTCGATTACAGGGTCCTGTCAAGGGTGGAGGAAACGGTTTTTCAGACGTGGAAAGGTGGGTGCTGGACAGGGTGTTTCGGCAATGTTGTTTCCACTTTAAGGACTCAAATCCTGTAGTGGGTGGACCAATGAGGCTGTTCTCGCCTAATGGAGAGGACTAAAAAAAATTGGCCCTGGTCAGCAGAATTGCTTGCTACAGTGCAAAGAGAATCAGTAGCAAAGACAGACATTGTGCGTAGTGGCCTAGAAGTATTTCCCCAACTGCGTGCTTCAAAGCCAGGATCATCTGCTTGAGGAGGGGACTCCAAAAAAGGACACGTGGGAGGAAATAGACTTCGTTACTGTTTTGGCATAAACAGAATCTTTTTGTGCACTGTGACTCAAACAAATGGATGCTACAAAATTATTGACTTTTAACTTTAATAAGCCTAAGGCCCAGTAGAAATGGATCGTATTGGCTTCGTCTAGTACTGAATCGCATTGTCATTATTGCACCTGCGGTATGTCTTTTGGGGGGTTTGGGGACCGAGGGATGACCTATCTCCATTGACACGATGAACGGGGAGGGAAGACCTTATCATGGTCATAAGGCTGTGCACAAGTACTGTGTCTTCTGTATGCATTAAGAATGCCAAAGTAAGTATACACAACTTTTCCTCCCAGCTTATCAATCAGCCTGTACAAGAGCGCAAGTCTCATTGTAGGGCTACGAGCTGCACCACTGCCCAAGAAAGTCCATCGTAACTTTTAGAATTCTATAGTTCCATTGATATTTTCTCTTCTTTTTTGGTAATTTCCTCCTCAACGGGGCTTACAATGTTGAAAAGTTATTTTTTGCAGACGTTTCTCCAGCAAAGATCGACAACTATTATCAACCGAACCAGAGCTGAAAGGCCCAAATGGAGAATACGTTATGTGTATTTTAGAATCGACGGTACAACAACCCATGTCTACCCGCTTCAACTACTACCTACCACAAGTAGTTGGTACAAGTGATGTTCACATCACGTGTACAGGCTCATGGCGTGTTTCTGTTTATACTTCGCATAATGGGCCTTTACGCAGCAAAGCCGTCTTAAGCACACGTGAAGCATAGGTTTTCTGTGTGAGACTTAAAAACATCTCCGATACCAATCATTAGGGCGTTTGAACGGATTAGAAATTGGTGCAATATTGGAAGGGTTAACGTGCCACAAGTCGTTCTACGTCGCTCTACTGAATATCTTTTGAGGCAGAAAAGGAGGAAAGAATACAGAATATAGAAATAAATACTAGAAAGTATGATTGATAAAAATGAATAATAGAAATGAATGAACGAAGCATGAAAAATAAATAAGAATAACGGTAAAAAGCAGAAAAAGAATGGAAAAATTGAATGGCAGCTTTGATGAAAGCGACGTTTTCTGAACTGACGAGAGACAGTCAAGTGGGTCTAGTGAACTCATGCAATTTTTCGAGGCATACCTAGATTGTTTTCTGTACTTGTTTAGATCTCGACACTGCTACTTCCGGGACCGAGATGAGGACGTTGTGACAGCAAAACTAACAGTCCACTTGATGCCCATCGATGCATTTGCCCGTTTTCTAGCTTAAAGTTTGAAAATATGTACTCTGAGAATGGTGGACAACAATAGTATGTATGTATATCAATCCTTGTGGCACTAATGAAAGCGAAGTTATCACACAACTTTGGTGGGCGATGGTGGCGCAGTAGGGGAGACTGGATTCACCGGCTTGACGTTACCACCCCCGTACGCCACTGTCGTCGTGATGGTCATGGGCGACTTGTTTTCAGCGTCCACCTTGCCCTCGGAGTCCAGGTCGTCGAACAACCTTCTGACCACCAGCCAGAAGTAGATTCCTGTGACGACGTTCATGACTGTGACTCCGTTAAAAAAGCACCAATATTTCATCGCATTTATACCAAGCAGTCCCAATGCGAGAGGAAAGAACGTGAGTAGAACTGCTGCCCGCCTGCCTCCCTCTAGTAGCATGAGCGAGCAGTCCGCAAAATAGATGACGACGATCGGGATCACAAAGTGCCCCAACGCCACACACGCATGGAACACCAACCAAGGTGTGAGCAGCCAGCAGAAGCGCAGGAACACCCCCCAGACCATGAGCACGTTGACCAAGATACCAATCAACAGCGCCAAGACGAGAGCAATCATCAGCTCCTCGGAGCCGTTCTTCTCCCTCATCCTGAAATTTGCACGTTTGCACGGTACGAAGTTTCATTGATCAGTACCCCTGACAGTAAGGCACACTTCTGACCTGGAGTCCATTAGTGTAAAAACATCACTGGGATCCTTCTCCTTGTCCAAGGTGATGGCCTTGGTCGAGTCCTCTATTTCGGCGGGCGCCGTTACCTTCGTCTTATTCAGCGTCACGATCGGCCCGATCAGGGCGAAGAAGAAGAGAATCACATAAAAGAACCCGATGAGCTTGGCGCCGGTGGGCCGGTCAAACAGGCAGCAGCAGTCGGCGGTCTTGAAAGCCAGGCGGCACATGGCTATCAGTAAGTGGTCGAACGTTTATCGGGGAGTTAGATTGGATGAGGAGGAAGTGAGCACACAAGTTTCTCGTTCGCTCCCTGAGCGGAAATCGATGGAAAGAATGGGTTGGTTGGAGCGAAGGCAAGTATACGGCGTCGGGTCCGACCACTGAGCGGGGCTTCCATTTACTTTCGCCGCCAATACTTAATTTTTATAAGATTTAGGGGAAGGGGTGGATGAATGATGACTATTTTTTTTCAGGCAGCAACTCATCCTATGCCCACTATGCAACCATGTCCGTTAGAACGTTGGAGAAGCCCTGTCACCCATTTTTTAGCATAAGGCCCTTATTCTAGGCCCCGGTAAACAAAATCGACGGCGCTACCAGGGCTCTCCCGGTGCACGAGTAGGGTGAGAAGCATGTCCATGGCAACGGTGAAGCCCAAGCGAAATACTGCTTTCCATGCCACAGCGCTCTCGCCCGAAATGTGCCAGCCACCTGTCCAAGACCACTTGCCGCAGGCCCGCAAGGACAAGGACAGCTAGAGTTTTGGCCACTAGAGGGCAGCTGTGGCAAAGCGCACCCAGAGAGAGTCACTTGCTGTGGACTGCGAGGGCCTCTATCCGGGCGGAGCGTACTTTTAAGTACTGTTTGTGCTACAACTACACGTACCACCCCAGATAGAGGAGGGGAGCATGCTGGTAGCTGAAGACCTCTGACTAGGAGGGCTCATGATTACCATGAGAGGTACTCATGCGGGAGGTCGCACTTGATTACGCACCTCCAGAGCATCTCATTCGCATAAAGCTGGATCCATCCATTTAATTACGGCAGGCGCTGCATGAACGAACCCCAGTTACATGAGCCTTGCAAGCTGTTGCCAGCTACATCCATGGATAAACAGCCAACAGACAGAGATTAATCATGACGTATCATGATATCATTGATATAGTGCCTTATCAATTGCCATGTCGCGAAAAGAAGCGAGGTACAGAGTCCTTGGATGTCATCCGTCCCCAGGCAAAGCAAGCAACACATTTCGAGGGACACAGAGAGCAGGGAAGAGATGTGTAATTTGTAGGCTATAGATATCCATCTAAATGAAGCATCTGTATCTACTCTGTCTGACACAACTGCAACACACAGAACTTTTCCGGGGAAGTGGGAAATCGGGACATGGTCGCGAAATTTAAGCTAGCCAAGTTAGCTATCCAGAAATGTATTTTCGTCTACTTAGAGGCTTGAAAGTGACTTTGGGGCATAAATGGGGAATTGAGAGATTCGTGGAAAAGGCTAGAACGTTTCTCGACTCGAAAATGCCAGCTGTCGAGAAGAGACCCTCTCTGACTCCAATGAAGTAGGCCTGATGCAGTGAAATCTTGAGCTACTACCAATTAGCAGTGAATTTCCCTGCGGCTCCGTTCAGTGATGCAGTTGCACCAGAGGTAATGAATGTTGTGGTCGCGCTGGAGGTTCTAGTTGCCCTGCCTGAGGCCTAGGAGGACAATGTCTTCTTGGCATGGTCCAGGATGAAGCGTTTTTGGTTTGTTTCTAAGAAATGCAGCTTTCTTTTTCGACAAATGTTCACCAGTTTGACACTCTCTATTATGATCATAATGATGATTTTCTTCCCGGGCATTTTTCATAATTCCTTAAGAAGTATCGATGTTTGAAAGCAGGAAAATTTCCCCGGTATGAAGCCCTGTTCTGGACTGTGCGTCCGTGACTGCGTCCGTCATCAGGTTGACGCTCCAACCGCTGCGCCGATCTTCTCTGAACTTGGTCAGCAGACACTACTTATCACGCGTCAAGGAACGTGAGGACATGGGTGTGCATTTTGAGGCCGTTTCAAGCCCAAAATTAAGGTCCAAAGCTCCATTAACCGCATCTTTTCAAGTTGGTTTCCGGGCTCTGAAGTCGTCTACATGCAAAAAGCACCATGTCTGTCTCGATGCGGCTGCGACTTGGCAACACTGGGGAGGAGAAGGGGTCAGGATGACCCAGTTCCAGAAGTAGGGAAGCAAAAAAACTCCGGACTCTCATGGACGGCAAGTTTGGGGATGACTGGTCCAGCGATGGGAGCGCCAGAGACGTTCACATGAACATAGCACGCGCGCGCACATATAGAGCTTGTACTTAGATTTTAGGTTGGCTTAGCCCTAAAGGTACCTATGCTTCCGCTAGTGCTATATGCAGGACTGGGGAATTCATTCCAATAATAATGCTGAATCTTAGTCGCCTTGTGCAAGTGAAGAAGAGAACTCTCAGCCAGAAGTTAAGTCATGCCGTACGTATCGGAATGTGAAAATGGCGATAACAAGTCTCGATAGAACAATAATATTTTGCTGCCCACTACAATTTTACTCAACGAAAGTTGGCGCCTGGAAATAACAATTAGATTTCTACCGACCAAGCGATGCGGTTATTTCGCGCCATTCTGTGCTTTCACTGTCTGAGCAAGCTTGTCCAACGTTAATGGTTTTCGTACTCCATTTGATAGTCTTGAGTTGTGAGTGCACTTATCCAGACGGTCAATTGGGTATTTTCACATTTAGAAGCTTCTGTCCACGGTCAACATCAAACCACACAGCGAGAAGCAACTACTATAAATGCATGAAGTCACTGAGCCAAAAAAGTCCCTCTTACCAGGATAACAGGCAACTGCAGCTAGGATGAAAATTTCAAAATGTCACACTCGAAAAAAATTAGTTTGCTGAGAAATATCATTTTGGTTTTGCCAGTAGCACCACGCGCATATGTGGAGCGTGATGCGAAACCAATGCAAATGGCCGGAAATTAAAATTTACACGGGGTAGAAGCCGCTACTAACGTTATTTGAACAGAGGCTTTTAATCGACGAACTATGAGCCGAGTAATGCACTTAACGCACTCAATATCCATCCACTGTATATACCATGCGCACTGTACTGCACTGGAGAGAAAAATTTTCACTCTTCATTCCCTTTTACACCCAGGCTTAATTAACACTGAGTGTTGTCAAGCTTTCAGTGTTAGAAAATTTCAACACAAAATCTTCAATGAGATGTAGAAACACCGCTAAAACATTCCATCAATGCATTGTTTACAGTAACTGCCGGCAAAGTCAACCTTTCTGTGTGCCTGAAGACACACATACGAGGGGTGTTCAGGAAGTTGTACACTGCCTCAATAGCTCTTTCGGGCGTCTGGGCTGAAATTAAGATTGTGTGATCAAATTCGACAAATTTCCTGCCAATTGCACCCACAACAGCTGTTTTCAACAATTCTCACTCAGTCTGTGTGTTACTCAAAGAAGTCTACATGCACTTGCATCAACCCATGTCTTTAAAATGGACCACTACGCAGTGATCAAAGCTCACATCCACACCCAGGCTGAGACTGTATGTGTCTGTATCGGGCAGGTGATACAGTCATAATAACGTTTGAGGGCTCATGGAAGACGATGCTCCGTGCCAGGCAATTGTCTTCAGGCTCTTTAAAGAGTACAAGGAGCTCATCAGAGAGTCAAACAAGGGAAGGCCAAGGGAAATTCACAATGTGTACACCAGAAAATATGGGGTGACCACAGATCAGCGACTGATGGTGTGGGAAATGCAGGTGAAGCCCGGTTTGGCCATGGACACAATCCATAAGATCCTGCACCAACATTTGACGCTGAAGGAGGAGTGTGTGCTTGTTGGGTCCCTCACCTTCTTACAGATCAGCACAAGGAGAAACATCTGGAGATGGCATTTAACGATACTGTGACAAAAGATGCCACATTTTTCATCAAAATCGTGACAAATGACAAAATGTGGGTGAAATTCAACAGTCCTGAAATAAAAAAGGCAATCAGCTCAATGGCTCCCAGCTAAAGAGAAGCCCCCCGAAGGCAAAGGTGAGTGGAAGTTGGGGAGAAAAGGATGCTCATCACTTTTTTTTGAATCAGAGGGGATGCTCTGCATTGGGTTCCCAAGAAAAATACTGTGGATTCAGCGTATTGAAAGGCTGTGTTAGCCCTATTTTAATCTAAGATCCATTGTTTATCGATTTGGAGACTGGCTCCTCCATCAGGACAATTGACGTCCCAAAAATGCATTTTAAAATGGTTCTGATCACGTGAAATCAGAGTGTTGAAGCAGTCTACAATTTCCCCAAACACACATGGTAGATGCTCACCAGGGTGGGCCCCTTGAAGATACTTCTGTTATTTTCAACACAATAATAGAAGTTTCAACATTAACAACACATGTGTGCCAGTATTAAATTGAGAGCATGTTTGTTTGTGAGTGGCTGTGTGTATCGACGTCTGGGTGCATTGGGTTGGACTTGGATAATTTTTTACCTTCAAAATGCACACTCAATGGCAGTTGTGACCGATGTGGAGAAAAAGATCTCACCCCATCAGACTGCACTTTGTCCACACGAAAATGTTTTACAAGGCACCCTCACAAGCAGTTGCACTGGGGGTGCTACTGGGCATCCACATTCACTGCACGAGTACCTCTGCAGTCTTTTGAAAAATGAAGATATGCTGGAGAAAATCGGAGAAGAATAATTCTTTTTGTAAAGTTCTGAAAAATGATTGAACTTCATTTTGCAATTGTCTTTCAGCTCACTAAATAAAGTATACTTATTTTTTGTCGACAATGTGCATAAAAGACTTTCTGTTCTGCACCATAACATTTTATGATAAAATTATTATTGAGTGACGGCCACTCATCCATGTCCTCCAGGAAGTCCGTTTAGGCCCGCTCCACCTTGGTGGCCATGCAGCCCCTGCTTGTGTGGACCTACTGCAACCATATGGGGTGGGATCTTATTTTCCTCATCAGTCGCAACTGCCAACGAGTGTGCATTTTGAAGGTAAAAAATTATCCAAGTCCAACCTAATGCACCCAGACGTTGATACACACAGCCATTCACAAATATACACACTCTTAACTTATTACTGGCACACACACGTTAGAAAGAATATTCCACAGACCACCATATTGCAGGTCGTCGTTCCACAATTAGGTTCTCGTATGGGGCACAGTTACAAAAGTTCTCATTCTAATATCAATAAAAATAAAACTTGCTCTCTTGTCGACTTTTTCCATCTCCACAATGTTCTGCACTGTCCACATTTGTCGTGCGAGCTCCTCGAAAGTCAATCCAACGATATCAGCCAGACGTAGTAGATATGACTAGTCTCCGGGCCCAGCTATATACTCTATTATGTAGTCAGAGCTTGATGACGGCAGCAAACATGTGGACGGAACAGCTACACATGCCTTACGTACACGTATCTCAGCCTTTTTTGAGCCCATTTCCTTATCTGGACGCGTAGTAACAAAAACAGAGATTTGCTGTGCCTTCTGTAGTACCAGTATACGACGCCTTGCGAGAGTGCCCATGGCCGAAGAAGGGAAATAATTGTGCAGTGCTATGACTCGCCTCCCTTCGTCTGACGAGTATTATTGCGTCCCTTCCTCGATAAGCGAAGAGTTGCCAATGCAACTTGCGCGATGGCTCAGAGTGGCCATCAACTGTTCTTTCTGTCGTCTTTTCAATGGACGACCGAGCTTGCCGGAAGGAAGATCGCCCAATATGATAGTAGCTACATAGCAAAGGGAAAAGTTTAGATACAACTGTAGTTTCTTCCCATAACGAGGGCCAATGGATTGGTAGGCAGATGCGACAGGCAAAGGCTGACATTTTGGTCCTGCTCTGAAACATTTATCCTTACCTTGCTGAGCGATCGTGGTGCTTTCGTGGCTCTGGTCATGTTGAGGTGTTACAAGCAAAAAGTCTCACCTCACTGGATAAGGCACGATCAGCACTAACTGATCAAGGGAATAAGACAGTACAGTATGATACTTTTTACATATGGTGATAGAAATAGCAGAGCGTCGTCACTTCAGTGCCAGTTCAATGTTCTCTGCTCCATTCCATCTCGTGGCCAGCCCAATGACTGGCCTGATTCATCCTCCACGCACTGGTACTGCACGAACTCAAAAAGTTGAGCGGGAAAAACCTTTTCTGCAACTCCACTTCAGACATACAAATCACCGCCAACTGAGTATGACAGAAGAGAGGCCATTGATGAGAAGCCGTGTGCCTGCCATGCACCACACTTGGCTGGCGCGGACGGGGGCAAAGAGATGTCATCACTTCCTGTCTCTTGATCCCTCGAGAATTTCTGCCGTTAATATCATTGTGGAGCTGTGAGCCAGCCCGCGTGTTCCTGATACGAATGGCAGCACAGGCAGAAAATGTGTGCCAGCTCATGCTTTGCACGACTTTCAGTCGGCCGTGATGCGCAAGGTGGGTCGTGCAGTATGCAGTGCTTCTCGAGAGGAGTCTTGCGAAAGACTGATAGAAGCCCAAGGAGCAGAGAGTGGAGGACAGAGGAAGAGAGAGCGAATGAGAGCGAGTGCAACGATTTCGCCTTCGCACTTCCTCTCTCTTTGAATAATGATAATAATGTATTCTCGCCGACGTCGGATAAGAAGAAAGCAGACCCAAACTTCTTCAAACTTTCTCACTCAAAACCGCTGCCTCCTCTTTTACTGCTTCACGTTGGAGGTATTGTACTCCTCTCACCCTCCACGGGTCGAAATTAATTTGCAAGTGACAGCACGACCACACTTGGGTCTCGCCTCCTCAGGGTGACTCCTGTATTGTGAAGAAGTGCACGCTTTCATTAGCACGCCCGGAGGGAGCAGCTATCGGACAATGAAGTGCCTTTTTTTACCGGCTTCTTGAGGAGCAGCCCGGTGGACTGCACTGCTAGGAGGTGACAGCGCTGACAGACTTCTATGCGTGGCATGAGATTGACTAGTAGCCTTCAGTGTTTGCAGGCGACTGTTGCAAGTAAGTAGCAACTCGAGTCCCGTTCAGTGTTACTCGATTTCCCCCCCGAGCCCACTTTACAAGGGGCCCGAAGCTTCACATCCTGCCCACTGCCAGTGGACTTTCTCCAGTCAGCAACCGTAAGTTGGAATGAGTCCTACTGGAGGAAGTCTCAGACAAGCATTTCTCCGATCAGAGGAATTTTCCACTCATCGGTTGCTCGGTATGAGCGCGACATTGGCACGGCGAGTAGCCTGAGAAAGGAAACTTTTTTCCGTACAGGAGGACTTGAACGCTCTGGCACCTATAGGGTCGAATGCCTATGTAGTGGCAAAACTGCAGACTTCAGGGGGAACTTTCACGAAGGATTTTTTCCTAACCCCCACTGCATATAGTATATGAGATATTCCCTGGAATATACGTCGGGCTTTTTTGCTGAAGCTTTCATATTGTTGCCCTTGTCTTCTTCACTTTTTGCGGCCAGCATTCTTTCTCTCTTGCTAAATTTATGGCTTCTCCGATCTTCCGAAAAGAGCTATAGTGCAATATCGAAGACAGGAGGGAAGGGTTAATCTAGAGTGTACATAAGAGTGCTACTATGCCACAGTCATCCATACAACTCAGCTAAAACATATGGCGAGCTCGCTGGGTAGTGCAGTGAGATGTCTGACGTAGATTTAGGGACGTCATCAAGAGAAGCAGCTTGGAGCTTATATACGTACCCTGTCACGTGTTTAAAGTCTGCATTGGAGGTGCTAATGCAAAATGTTACGCGTCAAGTCACTTTTTGGCACTGGAGCGATTCTGTCAGCCATTAAACTTCATTGAACTTGTATGGCACCATTGCAGGTTTGCTGAACGAAGTGCTATATAAAGTAAAAGGCCAGTCGCTGTACGACGCATGGTACAGTTCCTTTATTCGACACACACTGCTTGGGTCTGATGTCATCACATTTGCGCACTTTGGTGCTCCATAAGTGGCAAAATGGCATTATATTTCGGTCATCACCAGCATGACACAGTTCCGTAGCGTCGAGACCCATTGTACTAGCGCAGCAGTCTCTGAATCGTGACACTTGTCACTGTCATGGTCAGAAGAGAAGGGTACAATATTTCCCCTGATGCAGAGCGGATCAAATGTGCTTCAAAGAAGGACCTTAAAGTCCTGACAAGCCATTGCCTTCTCATGCAACCAGCAGTTGCACTTGGAGGTAGCCTCATCTGATGATTGAGATTCCACTTGATCTTGACCCTCGCTCGAAGGTGGCTGACCTGGATACGGCTGGAAGTGTTGTTGAATGAGCGGCAGTCAAGGGCGGCTCATTCTGGAAAGCACAAGCTGAAGGGGATCACAGAAGACCTGAGTGAGTTGGAGTTGGACAATCTCGCTCCCTCAGGACATGGTAGTGAGCTTTTCCTCATTGACTTCACGTTGCATAGACAAAGTCCTGGACGAGGTGACGAGAAACGTCAATGGAGAAAAGATCTTCATGTCGTGTTGCATGACTTGTTTGTATTGGTACTTCTGTCCAACCTTGAAATTCAATAAAAAAATACCTTAAGGGAAACATGACATTCCCTAGGGAAACGTCCTCACTTCAGAGATTTTACTTTAATTTAGACAGAAAAAAATAGTGACTTTTCACGATTCCTTTTCTCCCACATGTTGGTGACCTTTTCGTGACTCATTCAACAGTGATCGAAACTGCTAGTAGGATGAGGGAACGTATTAGCGTTACCCAAGGTTACCTTTGCATACATTAATTCGGATATTGATGGCGCTGCTCATCTCAAATAGCCTAATGTCCACAGGGCGTCGTAATGATTTCAGACCATTGCGGAGTGTGTTCGTATAACATCAATGTGCGTACGCCGGTCGGCCTTGTTCTACTGCAGACTTCTCTTGAGAGAGTTAGCATCTGTTTTCAGCACATATTTCAATAATGGCATGCCATAAATCGACCCGAGCACTTTTGGGATGCCAATACGAGTTTTGGCTCACTCCAGAGTTTCTGGTTCAGTCACTACATCGTGTCTTGGCGCGGCGGCGATCAAGTACACAAGTGCAAGCACTCAGTGCAGAGCAGTGCGGGTGTATGTACATCTGCGAGCTGACGAGGAAGTCGAAAGCTGTGACAGTCATGCGTTTCATCTTGTCCTACCTCGGCGTCTACTTCCGTCTTGTAGAAAACGACCCACCCATGCCTCCTTTTTTCTTCTAGCCTACCGAAGTAGCCGGTGAACTTCTGCCTGAGTTCCACCGTCATCTCCTCTTTCTCTGTTCGGCTGTTGTCGAGCTGCTTTTTGGCCAGCCTCTCGGGGGTCCGTAGTGATTCGGCTAGGAACAAGTGATGATGTTACTCGTATTCTGACAACAAATTTATCATGCTGTTCCTAGCGATCTTACAATGACGAAAGGCCACATTTTTTGCAATGTGGTGGTCGTTGTGGCCCTCGCCTGGTTCAAGGTCGACGTCATGGCTGTTTGTGACGCCTTTGGAACTAGCAGGGACCAAAAAAAGACCAAAACCAAGACATTCAGAAGAATGAGAGAACAAAATTCAAACCATAGGGATGTTATTGCGTAGTTCAGCCGATACCTGAAGGCTGCGGCGGATTCCTCTGGTACCACCCTGTTATTCTTCACTCTGTCTGCTCGCTGCATTGCAGCCGAAGACTAACGACTGAAGAATTCTGTAAGGGCCAGTGTCTACCAGAGTGTCTCCCTTTTTCAACTTGGGGAACATAACGAGGTCATGGAATTTGGCCATTCGTTATTGCGCAGGTAGCTGTGGCTGTCTGACCCAGGAAGATCGAGTTACTCCAGAGAGAGCTGAAGGCACATTGTAAGTGGGAATATTTGTTGCACTACATAAACGAGTAGAAGCCAGAGTTGTACACTGAAGAGGAGCGGGAAATGGTGGAACAGGAGAAACAACGTGGGGTAGGATAGCCAAGGCCTTGGCAGGGTAAGCAATTTAAAGAAAATTGTGTTAAATAGAAAAAAAACCACCTACCCCGGGTCATAAAAGAAAAAAAATTCCGTGACCGAATAAGAAACATCACCAACACGAGGGCAATTTACCCTACCAGAAACCTCTGCAATATAAGGAAAAATGAGGATCTTGTTAGGCTTTATGGGGAATTCTTCTACCCATGTTAGCACACACACTCCTCGAAAAAGGATTTTATATGACACTTCAGGCGTCACTAGAAACTGAATAACGTGCATTCATGGCATAGAACGTACGATGCATATGTGCTGTTCACGGTGGGATTTCATTTCTCTCAAAGCGTGAAGTCCGGTACTGTGCTATACACGTTCCAAACCAATTTGGAATCTGTCATTTTGTGCGTCGTGGTTGCACATGCGACTGTTCTCTGTCGCACTCTACCTACAGCGCAAGGATCATTGACGCAATGTTGCAAACATCTTTCACGGAACCTCTATGTATTTCCCTGTCCTTTCGATGCACAATCGTGGATAGCTCGTACGCAGAACGCAGTGAAGTTCTCTCTGAAGCATCTGTGAGTACTTTCATATGGGTTCTTTTTACATACAGTGAATACGATCTGCGGAGAAACAACGTTGATGATTTTAGGATGCAGGCAGATGACTTCATGACAGTTAGGAGCAACTTTGTTCAGCATAGCACGAAATTTATGTGTCCTGCTTACAACATTTGCGTGCATAGCGGCATTTGCGTGCATTCGCGTGCATTTGATTTCTATCCACGTCCAAAAAGAGACCCAGGATCAACGTGAATCTTCCCCAAGAAGATTAGCGGTTGACATTTTTTGGCGAGGCTTTTGTGACCATGGCTAGGTGATAAATCGCTTAGAACGTCCCGTGGTGCATCTATAACTGCTGCAATTCATCCCTGCCGCATATGACAGGTGTTGCACATCATATCCCACTCTTACCCTAGCACTTTCGTATGTATAGCACCTATTCACTTATTTACTGCACTATTTACTGTAAGCGAGTATGGTACTTCGTGTTTCTCAGTGAAGTAGAGGAGGTGGATGAGCAGCAAGTACAATGCAGACAGAAAAGGAGGTATCCTGTTTCTGCTTGGCAAATACATAGGCACACACTGAGAAAAAGCAGATAGTGGAAGATGGACGAAACAAAGGCTAGTAGTCGGTGCGAGTAAATGTGGGAATACCGTGTACCTACCCCAATAAATACCTGCTGTACTCGTGCGTGTACTCTCACTGCGGATCTGTCACGCACTGCATTGCGTAACTGAAAATTTTAGACTCGTGTCGCGTGTGCATTATGACGACAAGTCACGTTGGTGAAACATTCGCTGGGTGTTTTTTCGATTGCTTGGTACCGTCTCAGCGATGGCTTGAACAGTGCTGAACCTTCTTTCGCTTGCGAGAGGCGAAAGTTGGCGCGAAGTGAGTGGGCGAGTACCGTGGACTCGAACGGGTCTTCAATGATAACTTGCTTGCCACATTCCAGACTCATTTGACATGGACGTCACTGGTTCTGTCGAGAGTGACAACGTCTGGGAGGCCTCAATATCAATCTAGGGACAACAACGTCCCCCGAGACATGGCTTCGTCACACTCTGTGTTGTCCCAACAAAGACTTTCTGTGCTACCTGATACAGCAAGGACCGTGACTATGTCGGAGATAAACGCGTGTCGTCACACCCTATGAATGAAGGAAGATTGCACGCATAATTACCTGTTGAGGAGATTACGCTAAGCCTACTTCTTATGCCGCCGCTGGAGGAACTACCTTAACAGAAGCACCACATTCCAAGCACACTTCTTCGCACCGTCAGTGGACTCTGCAAGGACGCGCAATTAGCAAGGCATGCTGTACATATATGTTGAGGCAGTCGCTCAGAACTGCAGGATTCCTCTGTAGTAACAAGAACATACTGCAGCACAAGCGTGGGCAATATTCTCGCAGATTACAAGTAACTACTGCTTGCAGTGGCGCCCCATTAATATATTCACCCGGACTAAGTACTCGGAAAATGGAATATACGCATGATGATCATGTACACCTATCGGGATCAGTTTCTTGAGAATTCACTTTACGAAGCTTTGGCGGATACTAATATCAGGCGCTCATAAGGATCAATTATGCTAGTCCCAAAGTGATCCTTAGATCCGTTTTAGGAAGTACGGTATTAGAATTCCGTAATCCGAATTTTTCTCCCATTGCAGTTCGGTATGAAGAAAAGCTCCGCTAATTGAACTTAAAAGCTGACTTAACGTATGAAAAAGAGGTTAAATTTGTATTTTAGAGACCTTCTAAATGGTTAAGTTCTGCACTAAAATCTGGTCGCCACATCAATAAACTTGATCAAACCTTACAAAAAAGACAATGAGCGTGAAGAATAGAGAACAGAGACTTGGAGAACCAAGACTCTAGAAGGGAATGGAGTCTTTGTCGCCGTCACTTTCGGATAATCACTTATCTACTCATTGCCTTGAAATCTCTGGACCTGAGGCGACTTCATTAACTGATCCTACTGTAGTCGGTTTCCTTGTAAGCGTGCATAATGTCCACACGATCCCGGACGCTAACTTATCGAGATAAGTTACCTGCCTTAAGTTTAATCCTTAAAGCTGTCGGTCACTAGTGATTGCAATCTGCGAGTGTGTTCGCCTGACGCTGTCGCAGTCTTACGGATAAAATGGAAAAAGTAAAAGCGACGAGATATCAAAGTACGTAGTTTGCGCCATATTCAGCTTCAGTTGGACTTGACTAACAAAAGTGACTGCAGAAGAAGCAGAACCTATATGTGGAACCGCACCAAGATCAACACAGAGGATAGGGGGACTCCTTTCAACCAGAAGCCTTCTTCCCCCAATCTTTGATGAAGACAGCCTTGTTGGTGTCTTTTGGTGGTGCAGACGAGTCAGAAAAAAAGGACTCAACTCATTGATGAGTCAAGTCGGCCTCTGACTCAAGTCACTACCTAACTCGACTTGAAGTGCTCCCAGTCTGGGTCGAAATCGCCAGCCTGTCCAATGTTCATACAGGGTGGGCCAGAAGGAACTTCCGTCAGTGGGGCGTCCGTAGCTCGGCTTCTACAGGACTTGGAGAGGTGGGATCCGTGCCAATGGATGGAGATCTGAGATCTTTAAAACAACCCAGAAATTAGCCTCCAGTCAAATTTTTGGAACCCTCTTTAGAGGTCTTTCCGTTTTTCCACTGAATATTTCCTTCAAAAGCACATGTTATATTTACGCTTCCCTGGCAGGTCTGATTCATCTTTGAGTTTGGTTTAGATAATTGAGGGTAAAGTTCTGGAATCTCCCCTAGTGATTAGTTCTTTAAAACCTGAGCTATTGATGCCCAACCAATGGAAGTTACTTTTGACCCAGCCTGATCGAGGGTTGCTCACGTGCAACCCATAGGTGGTCGAATTTTTACCCAGAACATGAAATGACACCGACTTATGGATAAAATGACCCCTCTGTACAGTATGACGCAAAATTATTGCCCTCTCCAACTTCGCGCATCTCTGGCTTGAGGCAGCAATCACATAAATCGAGAATGATTTTTTAGAAAAATATCTTTTTCTCAGCTCATCCATAATGTCAGATGCTGCATTCAAACTGAAAAATAGAATAACAAGATAAAGTTTTTCAAAGAAAGCTGCTGATGTTCTTCTTTCATTTTTGATAGCGCAGTCATTTTTTGTCATACTGTAACTTCTGAAAAAAGTGAATTCTCTGACTGAAACGAAATATGACGCGCCCTGCATAAGATGCCGAAAGTTTTTGTTAAATTGCGGCGCGGTTGCAAGGTGGATATGAAGTTTCACCTTCTGGGGGCTTCAGTCGCGACAATCGTACACTTAGTGATGTTCCTCCTTCTTAAGATTTTTCATGACAACGACAACGACATTAGGGATGGGGAGCGAACAGTCATTTGCTCTTAAATGTCGAAATTTCCCTTGGTCACCCTGTTCTACAGCCACATTCTGCCTCACTCTCTCCATTTACATTTCATGTTACGCAAACAAAGACTTGTTCTCATCCCTAATCCACAATAAAAATAGTCTCCGGCCGTCGGGTCCTTGCGCACCTCGGCCTTCATCTGTTCCTACGAGAGGGACAATGCGCAGGGAGGAGCTCATGGCAGAACTCCTGGATGAAGGGAACCCTTTGGGCCGCCACTTGGAGTGCACCTCAGCGCATTCAATGCTCGTCTTTGTACACTCTGATCCCGGTGAAGTAGCGTTGAGGAACACCATCAGGAACACTTGGGCCAACCGGAAGCTGCCGAAGATCAGTGCCGTCAAGGTCTTCTTTGTGCTCGGTCAAGCTGGTAACCAGCTGTCAAGCCAACAGCTTCAATGGGAGCAGGACATCAACAACGATCTCATCCAGGGCCAGCCTCAGGAGGATGAAATGAGTGACGATCTCAAGTCGATAGTGTGGATGCAGTGGTCTATAACACGGTGTCCTGCGGTTACCTGGTTGCTCAAAGTGAACTCTGATTCCTTCGTAGATTTGCTTGATCTGCAAGAAACTCTGGCTTTAGATCATCAGCTTGAAGGTGATCTCACTATCGCATGCCACTTAAACGACAACTTCACTTGCGTAGGAGACGTATTCTTAGTCAGCAGATCAACCGTTGTCACCTTGATGAACAATTTCAAGGACCTTCCTGATCTTTCGTGGCAACCCTCCTTTTTGACTCGGTCATTGGCTCCCTCGTCTGGAGTGTCACTGACCAATGTCTCCAACCTCGCCCTCTGCCAGGAAGAATGTTTCGTGGAGAATCTCACGGCACAGAGTGGATCTGACCAATTAGGTAACACTCGCAGGAGCAACAATTTTGCAAACTACTCGAGCTCTCTACTGTGCCATTTTCATTCGCCAATATGGTCAAGAGTTCAACATTTCTGAAGGAAGTGAATCTTAAGGGTAGTGTTTTAAGAAGGGTCGCCATAAGGACGTATGCTGATAACCTTGCTTGTCTATTCAAAATTTAGTTGCCTGTGACTACACAAAACCGTTTCCATGCGAGTATGACTGGCATTTTTCACAGCAAGACAACTCTGATACGACTTTTTGTGTATTGTGATAAAAATCTTTTAAGTTTTTTGCCCTCCTTTGACAACATAGACACTTTCTCCATTCACTTGTCTTTTGACTCTGTGAGGTTGAGGATCTACCTCCAGGTAATGGCTGCTGACTATTCACACTACATTTTTGGCCTAAATATATTGTCAAGAGGCATTTCCCACATACCTGTAGGTTGACTTTTACTCTGTTGGCAACTTTGGTACAAACATATGCACCAGCAGACAAAAGAAAAGCATCTCTCAATAACTTACAATACTCACCAAAACTTTAGAATGAAATGCGAGAAAAAGTGGGAAAAGTTGGAATTTTTGAACTCAAATGTGGAGCTAGTCTGACTTCATATATATGTCTTCTGTCACCACCTAAAATTGGAGCTCAATTGAACGTACTTTAACTTTATAGCATCTTTATAGCATTAACAAATTCCAACAGTGAAAGATCTAAAAATCTGTTCCTGAATTCCAACTTTTTCCCCTTTTCCTCACACTTGAGCCTTTAGTTTGCCATATCGGCCATTGTGGGTTGCTCAACTTTGGTGCTACTTCACATTTTCCCTTTTCCTTTATTCATCTTTTCCTCCATTGGCAATATCCTCTAATATCACGATTGTTTACTGATTGTGAGCAAGTTCTTGAGTGATCTGAAGCACAGTTTTGGTGTCTGTACGCTTCTGAAAGATGCTGGCGTGGTCAGATTCACCTAAAACTGTCTATCGTTCCAAGGTCAACTGAAGAACAAAGTTCTATTTGCTAATCAAAAATACCACAGCCATACTCGCATGAAAACTGTTCTGCATTTTTTGCACTTTTCGCCACCAGACTCGTGGTCTCGCCTTCGCCATCGGCACGGCCTCAACGTTGTCGAGCCAATGGTTGATATCAAATTCGCCACCACCTCCTACAGCGAATTCCTCCTAGACCCGTCGAAACCATTCTGCACTGAGGAGGTGGAAACCCTGGTCGTCGTTCACTCCAGCCCTAAGCGATCCGACTACCGACGCATCATTCGATCCTCGTGGGGAGATCCAGTACTGCTGCCCACCACCCGAATGCGTGCGTTGTTTTTTGTGGGTATGCGGAAACCAGAGCTTACGTACCACGACCGACTTGAGCAACACTACTCAAAAGGCTTCACTGACAGAAGTGCTCTTACCAACGTTTATGCTTGAAATTTTTCGTACCTTCCCCACGCAACCAAGAATGGCGACATTTCACGGGCTTGTGGGTGTTTTCTTCAATTTGTGAGACTAAAGGGACACCAGGAGGTATAAGCAAAGATGAGAAATGGCGAACGTGTCACGAAGAGAAATATCAATTGTGAAGCTGAATATTACATAAAAAATCTCGAAAGAGGAATCTTTCACGCCTACCATTGAAGCCAAGTCGTTCACGACCCGAAACATATGAGAGTCAAAGCTCGTAGGCTCTATCACGGCCAACTCTTTAAGTATTCATGAGCTCGTGGTGATGCTTTTGGTAAGTCATTTTCAGTGAAATCACAGCTGCATGGGCGAATGAAAAAGTTGTGCACGGAGCTGCAAAACGCAGTCAGAGCAAAATGCTCTCATCAAACTTCTGATCAATACGCTCGTTGCATAAGAAAGCTCTGTCAGCTTCTGCCATTGTCATAGACCATCCTCATAGCCCCCTTCTAACATGGGGGTGAAAATATGAAACTTGAGGGCGTTCTGCCCCATAGTGGAACTGGCGGACTTGTCCGTCTGCTTTTAAAGCTCGTCCGGATTTCCTTAAAATTGATCATGATTAAGTAACTAGAGCTTTGCTACAGAGTTATTTCTCAGCAGATGTCCACTTCTGCCCATGAACTGTTACTTCTGTACCGTACATCGAACAGAATATGAATGGAACTAAAGCGTTCATGATCTGCAGGCCGTTCGGCAAATCCCGAAGTGGAAAGAAATATCCGTCACGAGGCGCTCAGGTTCGGAGATATGGTTCAGGCAGACTTCCTCGACACCTACCGCAACCTGACCCTGAAGGCTGTGGCTTGGATGTCCTGGGTGGAGCGCTACTGTCCCACTGTCCTCAACCTCGTCAAAGTGGACGATGACGTCGTGGTCAACGTGTTCAAGCTGAACGCCTATCTGGATGACATGCACGTGAGGTATTAACCGTTGCCTGAAGTTTGCCTCCTCATCAGCACAAGTCTAGGTACTAAGTAAGCGGTACAAATGAGTTGGTGGTAAAACTGAAAGAAGTCTGCAGTGGTGGTGCAACATTAATCTCACTTGTGGCTTTGGCCAGGCTAGAATGTCAGCAGTCTTTGTGCCAAGATAAAGCACTAACAACGTTACTGGAAGGCAGGAAAAGGGCTTTTCAACTCTTCTTATACGTACTTCGAGTGTACGTTGGTTTTGCAGAACGAAGTGTATCAGGATCAAAGAACTGCTGCACAAAGTGGCGGACTAAAGTATGATACACACGTCCCTTTGACTTACTCGCAGGCTAGCTGGAAAGACTACCCGATAGCTAGTGTAGCGACTTGCGAAGTTTCACGGCAGCGTTGCTTACAAGGACTAAGCAGTGGACTAATAGGGAGGAGTCTTTGCAACTGCTGTGTCCTTGTTTGACTAGGTACGACATGAGTAAGCATCTGAGGCTGCACTGCTTCCACTGGCGTTACGGCCTCGTCGAGCGGGACAGGCATTCCAAGCACTTCGTCCCGATGGAGGTCTACGCCACCAGCAGGTACCCGGCCTATTGTTCCGGCAGCGCGTACGTCCTCTCCACGCACATCAGCCAAGTAAGTGCCATTTCCAGTCTCAGGAATAATTAACCTAAGTGCATCGGTAGGCATCCTCCATATGCACGTACTGACACGTTGGTCGCATGTAGGAACGTGTCCTTTTATCAAGGTAATGAACATAATCGACAGTGATGAACAGTGAACCCCAGGTGTGATGTTGCGATCACCACCGTTCTGAGAGGAAGAAAATGCAGCCTTTAATGCATCAAGCAATGTGTTACTTGTAGCTGGACAAACAACAGTAGAAAAAAGGTTGGGAGGAAAGCAGAAAAATTCTGAGCTGTCAATTCAAAGACAAAAAAAGAGAAGACGGCTGAGACGACTTTGTTCCATTGTTCTGGCAGCGTCGCTGTAGGATTCATTAATCCTTCCACTTTGCCATTCAATTTTTTTCAAGTTTCGAGATGAGAAGCGCTGTAACATTTCTTAAGCGCCTGTCTGTGACTGTGACTGCGCCTGTCTGTCTGTGTGTGTGTGTGTGTGTGTGTGTGTGTGTGTGTGTGTGTGTGTGTGTGTCTGTATCCATAGCCCCGAGATGAAGCGCATCAGGGTCATTGTCAAATGTCAGGGTGATATCTCGACTTCATTGAAACCGAGCCTGCTGGTACTTCAGCTCTGCAACGATACTTCCAGCTTTTACTCACTGGCTTTGGCTAAGGACGCCCATCTTCTGCGATAACCTCGACTCGCCGCATTTCATAAAGTTGGGTCCACTTTGAATAAATATTCGTTGACAAGCCCAAAGTCGTCTGGCTGACTGCCAACGCTCCAAGTCTCTCTCTGACCAAGGAGAAGAGGAAGAGAAAGGGTCTCTTTTTTTTACAACACAAATGGAAGGGCGACAATCACAGTCAACTCGGATTTTGCCGCTGCTTCTGAAGCGCAGTCCGCTCTTGTCAGAGGCCAATCACGTGCGCACCCACTCGTGCTTTCTCGACAAGTCTGTCTTCAGTCCTCTGACTGATGCTGTCCACTACATAACTAATATAGCTACTGTGTGAGTACAGTAGAACCTCGACTTAGTCAACCGTTCGATACAATTTCTTTAATGCATAGAAGTATCAGTAGTCAACTTTTGGGCTATGTCACACCTCGACTTTGCAGGCTTTTCGGTGTTTCTCTCCCTTTCTTCAATGCTCGAGCAGCAACATTTCTGAATTATTGTGCAGAAATCCTACAAAAGGACTCACCAACTAATCTAGGATGGGCTCAACTGATTTCCGGTTGCCGTTTTGGCTTCAGTTGTTCATTATAAATCAAGGGCTTAAAGGGTCTGCCAGCTCATTGTTTTGGCCAATGGTGCAGGAGTACGCGCGCAATAATTCATCCTTCTTGATCACCTTCTTACAACCCTGACTGTCGTACGTCAGGCACCTCTCACGGTCGTATCTGTTGCATCTTTTGCTGTCATACCTCTTCCAAGAGGTTCAAGAGGTGTGTGAGGGAGGGCACTCAACCATTTGCTGCATACTTCTGCACCTTCGCCCAAAACACCAAGCTCCCTGACCGCGTTGACGAAGTCGAGGCTCCACTGCAATTTCGTTAGTTTACGTATGCTCCACATGTACGTACAGTAGATACTCCACAGGTTTTTTTTTCTGTTTTGTGACGAGTCGACGTCGACTGTTCATTCAAGAAGTGCGTACATGAACGTTCTATGTTCTGTGTACAAAGAGCACACTTCAGGCCTCTTTATGCGAGAGAAGAGTTTTTGGCAAACTCCTCTCCCCCCTCTCCCCTGGTTTTGGCCCCTTTAGGCTTCTTGGGCCACCCTCAATCCCTTAAGGTCAGCTGCTCATACGACCAGCTGCTATCCGAAAATTTCCTTGTTTATTTGTGTTCCCGATCTCGGAAGGTAGGGAGATGAAGTGAGATGGAAGGGGGGCCTGAGGCTTTCCTGTGCTCGCGCTGCATGCGGACGAAAGCGTTTGTCGTCGTAATGCTTTGAAGAGGATATCGTATGATCGTATGTTTGGCAGTCAAAATTTCCAGACATTCCTTTCGGATGCCCACTAACTCGAAACATTTGCTCCCAGTTATATACGTGCATAAGATCAGGTTCCAGCCACCCACGGGGAATTCTGCGTTCGTTTGTTTCCGTGTTCATCCGCCTCTTCTTGGTTTTCTCATTCTCTTCCGTAGCATTTGAGTGAATAACGTGTTCAGTTGAGCGAGACGCAGCCGATGGGACTCAAATGTATTTATGCAAAGTTGACGTGATTCCAGGTTCTACTGACGGAATTTCGCCGAGACCCCAACCACTTTTTGTGGGTGGACGACGTCTTCGTGACCGGAGTGTTGGCCAAGCGCGCCGGGGTCAAGCATCGATCCATGTTTTACGCCTTCGCTTTTGACGAGGTTCACACTATATCTTACAATTGAGATCCGTGTCATGTTAATCCTTGCCTTGTCTCAGATACCGGAAGATGATGCGAAGCGCCAGCTGATAATCTTCACTCATCTCTCCGGGCGGATCAGGCACCCGGAGCGAATATCACTGTGGCACGAAATGGTGGACGAATGGAGCAACAGGAATGGGGCAACAGGAAACGACACCGCGCATTAGCAAGTCGCATCGCGGCCCGCACGCCGCTGTCAGGCCTCAAGGCCTGAGGCCTTTAATGTGAGACGTGCTCTGGGCCAACGTGGTCACGGGTCTCCCCATTTGCATACGTCACCGCCAGCCGCTCAAAGTGACAAGTGTGCTATGCACTACATTGGCCAGAGCAGCTTCTCGAATAAAAACTGTCTACTGACCGTGCCTCCAGATCAACCTTTCATATCCACTGATGACGTTACTTTTAGACGCCTCCTCCCAAGGCAACGCACGGTTTGTATATTGCGTTTACCCATACACGCACAGCGAGAGGAGCCACCAGTGTCTGAGTTTGTGATGTTGTGCACGACGACTTTTTCTCGTCTGTTTTATGGTGCAGAATGGCGAGCAAAGCAATTTCTTCCCTCTGGCAAAATTGTGGCGCTCTCCCAGCTGTGCTCGCGGGCGCACGTGTGTGAGTGCGTGTTGTTGGCTTTTTCCTTTTCCATTTCTTTTCACCCAGCTTTTGTCGCAGTAAGCCGCAATTCAAATATCCCTCCGAAGTGCATCTCCTGGAGCTGAGCGACTTCCGCCTACGGAGGTTTCGGTAGGTGGAAAGAGGCTTAAGAGAGAGAGAAAAAAGCAGTTTTTCGCACTCTTCGCTGTCCACAGTCTGGCGGAAGTCGTTGTTGGGCTATCAAAGATGAAAAAAAATTACTCGAGTAATAGAGTCGGTGGGCACTGTCACTCGAGTAGAGAAGCGCAACACGGCACTATACTGTGCATGCATGCCCGGCTCAGACCTAGGACATTTACTATTCTGATAGATCCAGGGGCAGCAGGTATCAATGAAGGAAGTGAAAAACTCAAGGGCATTCTCCTTGTCACGTGGCTACGTACGTAGGAGCGTCACACTAGTCACGTACACCCATACGGTCCGAACTATATACTGACTGGTAACTGGGTAAATCGACGTCCAATGTGTACCAAGCCATGATACCTTGAGGGAGGCTGTGACGATGGTAAAAAGCCACTGGTGGGGGTAAATAAACACCCGCCACCTCTGTCCAAATATCCCTTCTGTTTTTTTTGGGACTGGAAAAATAATATGTTGGCATAAAGGAGATAGGAAGGAGTTGTGGGCTTCTTCAGGTTGCGAAATGTGACCCAAGGAGACGAAAGAGTTGAGGGAAAGGACTCCCCCGGGGCCAGCCTTTGCGTGATTGAAGGAATAAAGTAGATAACGGTAGAGTTCGCTCCAGGTGCCAAGTGTCACACAGTGTCATGCACTTCAAGCTGTCGTGTGCGAACGCGTGCTCTCCTGTGCTGCACGATACTTTACGTGTGTTCATTCTTGTGTTTTACTACGAGCGGGAGGGCAAATAGCGCTTTACGGCACAACAGGAACTGGAGTGTGTGGTAAAGTGTGAAAGAATGTGTAACTATTATATACGTCATTTTCGTGAAAAAGCACCTGATGGACGATTCTGGATTTTACAGTTGGAGGGGTATTGACGGCCCAGACGACGGGTGGTGGTGGGTGCCCAAGGGACGTCGTTCACCGCGTGCTTTGAAATGCAAAATTGCGTTAATTGTGCTTCCTTGCAAAAATAACGTTTGTAGTTTCGCATTGCGTCTTTTCTTACGAGCTTCTAAATGTTTTACATTTTTTGAAACATAGAAAGTAAAGAAATTATTAAAGGAAAAAGCGAGAAATACATACGCACAAGTAGCAGGATTCGAATCTAAGATACCTGTACATAAATAATTCACAGAAAGTGAGTGCCGACCCTCCTCGCCAAGGAGAGCAGTTGACCCTTGATGCAGACAACCAGATCTGCAACGTCTGTCGAAATACATGACGTCACTTTTTCGGCTTGCTGACACTTTTTATGCTCTGAGAGCGGGCGGGTAAAAAGCATGTTAAAAAACAAATCGGACGTAAAGAAGTCAAAGTCGGGATTTTACTCGAAAATTCGGGCATAAAGTAGCCAAAATCTTGACGCAGCATTTTTCGTTTACTTGCCTGTTTTCTTTCTCCGAGCGCATGGTCAAATAGCGCTTTGCAGCGTGGTAAAGTGACAAAAACATATTACATACGTTTCTTATGAAAAGGACATTACTTGCATTTGGCAAAGTAGCATTTTGCGAACAAGGAGATCTTTGCTGTCTGACTGTGTTGCTGCCCGAGGCACAGCGATGAGGGCTGTAAAATGTTACGTGCCGAATGCACATACCCTGTTTTACATAAGATTGTTCATTTGGCATCCATTATGCACATATAGTTATTATGAGGGCGCAATGTAAGTCCAGGTACCATATAATAATGACTGTATATTTTTCTAGTGCCTTAGGGGTCCAGACCTTTACTTTTCCATCTGCTCTCTGTACAAAAGAAGGGTGAAAAAAATAGTTCTTTTCTAGACCTCCTTGGTATGAACGAAATGAATGCAAAATGGACAAATGTGAATACATCTTGAGAAATCGTGAAGACAGCCACATCAATGACGACAGGCTCAGCTGCAAAGACAGTACCAGCTACGACAGGCTCAGCTGCAAAGACAGTACCAGCTACGGCAGCACCAGCTGTGACAACGATTGAACAGGCTTGTAACAAAAAAATGCGACCTTAAACTACAGACGTCGTTTTTGCAATGGAGCACAATACGCAAGATTTAGGATTAAAAATACTCCTGGGGCATGATGTCCCTCGTGCAGTCGGCCGTCAAAGCCCCTCGAGCTTCAAAATCAAAAAAAAATTGTGCAAGTTTCAAGTTTTTGAAAACAAAGTATATGATTAAGCACTATGGGGCAATGACAGAAGATTATGTCGAGTGTTATACAAATGCAAGGCACACGTGTGATATGGATAATGCACATGTTTATGCTATAAATTTAGGCTCTTCTACCTGGTACACCTGGCTCTGATCGACGTACTTTCCCTTCCAGTACACCTTGCCCCCGGACCCATCGGCCAAATTCCCATGGCCGCCCCGGTCCCCTCCTCCACCTTGTTGGCCAGGTGCAGAAGAGTGGGCCATCCGAGGGCGTCGGAATTCGGCCACCGAGCCCAGCCCATAGGGACCGGAGGATGACGAGGCGGCCCGGTTGGCCTGGTCGATGGCGGTGTAGTGGACGGAGGTGGCGGCCATGGCTTTACTCACCGTGTTTTTCTCTGACGAGAACAATGCTTTCTCTCTGTCTCATGAGGAAACACGACTCTTGCATATCTGAGAAAGCACTTTCACACTGTCACAGCAACACGCTTGTTTTTACCTAAACTTACGGCCTCCCCTGCTTTTTTTAAATCTAAAAGTTATCACTGCACGAGAATGAACATCCCAGTCACTCTATAGCGCGAAGTCCACCACTGGTGCCAACAGAAAGTTTTCACAGAAACCCGTGTTATTTATGCTATACCGACATAAATAATAATAGTTGTCTCGCACCAAACCATTGTGCTTTCTTCCTATCTCTCCCTCTGTTGCACATTCAGTACAGCTCTTCCACTTTTGGGGGGCCAACAGTGGAATGCACTTTCTCTTAAGAGAACAACCGTCGCGTCTGACATCGCTTCACCGTAGGAATCGCGTTCACGTTGGCAACGTCGATGGTGCCTTCTGATCCATCGACTCCACCAGATGCAAAATGTCAGCCGTTTGCTGACCACTTATGTTCTCCCACTGATCCTTGCCTTGCTAAAAGTTTTCTCATTATCGAACAACTTCTCTGGAGAAACCGCAGAATCCCCCACGATGCTCAACACACCAAACAGATTATCTTCGGAGAGCTTAATACGCGTTCAGTGACCGACAATGCTCGACTGACAAATGACGCGGGTAGAGACAGAGAACTCTCCTCATTTTTGCTCCTTTTCCATTGCTTTCGGACGGGGGGAGGGGGAAAGAATGGGGGAATCTTCTATTTTTTTTCAGTATCCAGCTGGAGGCGTCATGCCCATCTTTCCCACACCGACGCCGGCCTCGTTGCCGTCGTGGTCGTCGGCGAACTCGTGGTCGAAAATTGTTCCAGCAGTTGCCGCTGGACAAGCCTCAGGTCCGGTGGTTGCCCTCTGTGTCACTTCTTCCCCGTTCTTCTATTCCACATTGGCACAAACAAACACGTCAACCTCAAGGAGCAGCAGATTTTTCACGCACCCACACACAAACACGCGACTCTTCCTCCTCGTCGACCGATTTAATAACGTTCTCCAGGTCTTTCCTCGCTCATAAACACTCTTCTCCTTCATCCTCGAAGAAAGAGGCTGCAGCGAGGGCGCGCAAGTTGCGATAATGCGCTTGGAACAGCCGCATCATTTCATCCGGGACGAATAACATATGTGCTCTCGGCGATCGTTAGGGACTCTTGATTCTTTTTCTCCGGTCTCCGAGGATCTCTGGCCCTACGTATTTTGGGAAAAAGATATACACAACATAGATTATATACGCAGTACAAACTACAGCGCCGTGTGTATAGATGAATCATGGTCAGAAAGAAGCTCCACTGCAACATTCAAGCGGACAAAAAGTGTCCTCAGCTCGGTCAACCAGAGCGAGATGAGGATGTCTTACTGCTACCATCAATGTTTCATTCGTGACATCACTCAGAGGCATTACAAAATGAGAGGAACAGCTCCAGTGCTCGTGTCCTCTTCATTGTCATTGCTCTACTTCGCGAGTAAAAATTGTCTGATGTCCCCTCCGTCACTCATAGTTTTCCTCCCTTTTTTTTGTCTTCCACGTCACTCCTCTGACCCTCCACCATGGCCATGACTATTGCACCTTCCCTCCTCTTGACTTCCCCAGTCCGCCTGCGAGTTGTAGTGGTTCTGGCAGAGCACTTCCTACCATGTGAGCACGTCTCACCAGGTGCTTGCAAAATGTTTTGCACAGCTAGGTGCACTTGTCCACCCTCTCCGTGACATGCATGAGCCCATCCTCTGGAATCCCAATGCAGTAGTCCGGATCTTCGGCGATGTCTTCGTCTCGATGCCTTTAAAGCAGTCGGGACGACCAAAAGTCAGTAGGTGCTAAGTCTGGGCTGCTCGGTGCATGGTCAAAGACCGAGGTCGACGACCGTACGTACATGGAGTGTTTGGGCCACCAAGGGCGACCATCGCATCTACCATGGTTTTTTTGCGACCAGAAGGATTGAGTATTAATCCCCCAAAATGACTATCTCATATCACTAAAAAGCTTATAGTGCAAATCTAGGATAGGATCGGTCTTTCCTCGTCTATTTTCTCATGGGATACCAGACATTCTTCATGATTCACACCGTATGTACATCTGAACATAACTAGGCCCTAAAGGACTTGACCTGAAGCATTTTGTTTCTTTCTTGAATAACGTTAGGTGCGACGAAATTCTTCGTCCAGACTTGACTGAATTAGCGATCAGACCAAGAGCTCTTCCCCTACTCAGTCGCTGGTCTGTTGGGACGATTCCTCATCAAAAGCACACAAAGCTCACCTGTCTGGTCCTGCTGCATGTGACCTTCGGAGCGACTGCCATTCTTTGCCATGCACCTCTGTACTACTAGACCGCAGTGATGGCCCTCCATGTCCTTGACGACAATACCAACTTTGAGAGGACTGTCAACTTCGATGAGTCAAAGAGGAGAGTACGTGTTCCTCAATGCCGTCGGGATTCTCATTATTTTATTCTGCACCGTGACAGACACTGCTCGTCAAAGAAAACTACAGTTAGTTACCCAAAGCCTTGCGTCCTCGCCAAGTGTCCAAGGAGACACTTGGCGAGGACACATCACACCTTTGCTTGTAGTTTATACCACTCAGTGTGTTCCGAGGGCAATATATTTCCACCTTCATGAAACACAGAGACAAACATTCTTCTGGGAAAGTCGTAACATCAAATTTCTAGGACCCTCGAGGTCATAGTGCCTAAGTACAGACGCCAGGTGGCTTTCTCTATACATGGTAATTGACACTAAGAATGTTCCTGGGACTTTCAATTTTGGCATTCTAGAATCACTACATACACGTACCATAGAAATCACAGTCCATGGATATAACTGCTTCGATGTGGCCTTTGCACTTAGCCACGCTCATGCTGGGCCATGTTGAATGAACACTTATGCACCGCAAAGCAAGAAAGGTTCACGGTAGCGGTAAGATAAAGTCTTCTAGCAACGCGCAGTACATGGTTTCACAAACATTTTTGCAGGGATTACGAAAGTTGCATATGCTCAAATAGTTGTTTCATCGCTTGAAGTGGTCAAACTGAATTATCTTAAATAATTCAGGTAAGCCAGAAGCCCTTGGAAGCTGTTTTGACGTCTGGGACAAGAATAAATACATACGAGGAACAAAACCAAAGCTGTTTCAAACTTTCTTAGGTTGATTCAAGTGGGAAGTGTCACTCTCTACGCTGACGATAGTCATTACACTAGTCAGACAAAATAGAATTGCAAGAAAAGTTCGAGAGGGGACAAAGAGAAAGAGCATTCAAAAGACTGCAGAATGTGCATGTCTCTTGGCGTGGCACTCTGCCCGGCGGTCCTAGCAGTTCCAACGCCGCATTGACCAATGTACAGTACACGAGCAATATGAAAAGTAGCGTACACAGAGCAGTATAGACAGCATCACTCGACTGAATGTAACTCATAAACGAACGGCAATAACCAAGAAGCACGCTTTCGGTCATCCTTCATGATATTTCAACTGTAGGAAACCTCATATCTTCTGTTCTTCACACTTTCTTAAAGATGCGATGGTCATAGTGTAGTGGTTGTCAAGGGTCCACCAAGGAGGAAGGGTCTAAGTCACCACTGACGCGCCCATCACGGCGTCCTCTGCCGCTGCTGACACTGTACAGTGTCAAACTTGCCAGTTGACCGTTGGGCATGACTTCAAAGATGATGTCCTGGTAGCCATAGCAGAATGTGGAGCCAAATGGGTTGGTCGTGTTGGTTGAGGAAGCTCTGTTGAGAACGACAGGTCGGTCGCTTGGTCTGATCTTGGCAGCGATGTCGTCCCAACTCGAGAAAGCCGTGAAGACTACAGGCGTGGCCGACGCTCCCGCATACTGCTGGCGATGATCAGAAGACCTCTCAGGGTAGATCGGGAGCTCGAACTGGCAGCGATGATACCTTTATGTCAAAGATAGCCTCATTGCAAAACAAGTCTTGGCGGCCAACATAATTTACACAGACTTACGAGTTGAAGTTATAATGCCCAGGGTAGTTTGTGTGCAGGACAAACTTTTTGACCGTGTTGGTCTGTGCGTCGAAGAGGACGTCCTGAAAAAAAAACCGAAGAGGATTAATCAGGCGATTCAGTAGAAGAAAGAACACAACTTACAAATCCCAACGTGAAGTAGTTATAAAAGTAGTCACTCTTTTGGGGGGTTGCCTTCTTGCTGGCATCGGGAGAGTGGATCTTCATCTTGTCCTCAGATTTGAAGAAGATCCTGGCTGGAGCGCCAATAGCGCTGACCACGTCCTGCGGCGAATCTCCAAACATCACGTCCCGGAGGACCGGTGACGACGTAGACGAACTTTCTTCGCCCGACACTGACTCTCCGGCTGACAAGAGTAAGCTTGGCACTGAAAGAAGTCGTACCCTCAGTCCCAGTGTGCGCCGCTGCCGCCGCAACACCTGTATGCCGTCCGCATGGATGCATGGATATCGGGGCGGCGGCATGTGAGGCGCGGTGGAGCTGATGCTGCTTCCGGAGTAAATGTACATGCGGGAGACCTGAGGGGACTCGCCCGGCGGGAACTGAAGGCGGCCAAGTTGTTTTCTGATACCTCCGTAACTGGGCTGCAAGAAAAGGAAGAAAAACGTCGGTTGTGAGGAAGAATTGCGATAGTCGCATGAGCAGGTGGGACGACAGCAAACTGACCTGGAATGGCGTTTCCGCCGGAAACTCGAATGAGAGTCCCCTGAACGTCAGCGTAAAGACACGCCTCTCGTCGTCGAACACTCCAGGGTGGGTGGCGCCGAAGCTCTGGTCGATCTGCTCGATCGTCGGGGCCACGTCAGCGCAATTGAACAACACATCACTGAAGGAAGGCAATGTTGTAATGTGAACATGCTCAAAATTACTGGAGCGCGCGTACCTATACTTTAGCCTGAGCAATGAGAGGTCGTATACTTCCACCGTTCTGAGCCTCTGGTTGACCGGATCAAAGATCAACTTGATGCCGTCCTTGGTGAGGTTGATGACCAGGTCGACGTTGAGCGCCTCTTTTTCACTATAGAGGATGTGAACTCTCTTGATGACGCCCACCAGCGATTGGATCGCGGCTACGGCGTGGCTGAAGTGCATCCCTTAATAAAAATAAGAGAAATGTACACTGTTGCACATGTACGGTACGTGCCCGTAACATGAGCATTGAGCACTTGACCCGGTCTCTCCGGACTGGTCCTCAACATAAAAGCCAACCTCCCGAACAGGTGCGAGTCCGTCTGCTATGACGCACTTAACTACGTATCGTAGCTCGTGTTCTACGTATCACTAGACTCTCTGTACAGATATAAGGCAGGCTGGTTGAATCCGCCCCGATTGGCACAGAAAGGCTTTCCCCCCCCCCTTTTTGACCCCGACCACTTGTGTCACGGACAGATGGGCGCTCTCGCTGACGAAGCAGACCTCGAATGAGCATATTTCATGAGCAGAAGAGGCCAAAGAAGCTGTCGCGCCGCAGACAAAGGCCCTTCTTCCCAGCGTCGACGACAGGTTCTCTCTTTTTTCCCGTCATTTTCCCCCCCTTCCCTGTATTCCGCCGCTGAAGGAAGAAGGCGGGATTACGTAAACGTCGTCCCTACGGTCCTCGGGCTCGATCTCTTAAGGAAAATTCAACGATGACTCCTACTCACCCAAGATGAACTCAATCTGCTCGCTGGCCAGGCCGCGCTCCGGCAGGACCTCCAGCTCCAACATGGCGGCGACGGCGACAGAGGAGACGCTTACTTCTCCACCTCCTTGAGCTCGTTTTGATACTGGCGGGTGAGGCGACGACGGACGGGTCCGACTGGGTCGCCGTCGGAGAGGTCGCCTTTCACGTCATTGCACCCGACGCCCCTCAGTCTAATAGCTTCAGCGATCTGAACTGTCGATCGGTCCGTGGGGGGGAGGAAAATTTGAGAAATGAGCAACAATCAGACAGAGAAGAGTGAGCAAAGATGGAAACAAAAGGTCCACAGGGTCCGGCGTCGAGGTGAATTCGCCGTTTTCTTCGAGTTTCTCCGGGTTCCTCGATTCACTTGGTCGGTTCCAGACTTGACCCCGACCCCCGTATACGACGCAGCAAGGGCGAGAAACGGAGACGACGTACGCCCCCGTCGTCGTAACTGTCAGCTTCTTTCCAGCCGCGCCACTGACAGCTAAGCTGGCTGCTTACTCCTCCTTTGTCAACTGAAAAGCGCCCACAATTGGTGAAAAAGCGCTACTCAGGGCGCCCAAGGGTGCACGCCAAGCGTCCATAAGTGGTAAACGCCACCACCGCGGAGGCGCACACTGATCCGACGAGCGCGGCCCCGTTCCCGTCCGGCTCCCCAACCACCTCCTGCAAGTGCGCGGCCTTTTCAAAAGGGAGCGAGACGGCGCAAAGTCGCCCAAATTGGCACTCAGGAGTAAACTTCCCTTTGTGCCATCTGCGCAGCGCAGGCGCAGCCTCCTCTGCCCCCTCCGTCTTTGTTTAGCCTGGGCTGAGCGACATTTGAGAAATGCGCGAACGCGCGCGCGTGCGCGCAAATATACGCAGTTAGTTTAGTATTGCAGAAAAATCACAGTACCTGAATAGAGGGCACGAGGAGGGAGCCTCCGAGCGTGTGACACATTTGTTGGAGTTCACAGAGTCCGCACTTCTTGCTCCTCACCCGAGACAGGTTGACAACGAGAGGTTTCCTTTCAAATCGACTCTGGCCAGTGTTGAAGTGGCCGGGATAACGTCTGGAGGCTGTGATCACTGAAGAAAGGTAAACAAGAAAGTCTTGGTGTAAGAATTGTCCGGTGCCCCGGAAGACTGAGGGTTAGTGTAGACAACCTAACGTTGTCTCGTCGGTACCACCTTAGGCAACCGCAGGTTGAGTTGAGAGAGGAAATATTGAGCCCTTACACCTCACTCTTACATGGGAACAGATTATAAAAGACTGACAACAGCACCCGGTGTTCCCAGGCGGTCACCCATCCAAGTACTGACCGGGCCCAACACTGCTTGACTTCAGTGATCGGACGAGAACTGGTATGTTCAATGTGGTATG
>JAAUXU010020967.1_pt1 | contig 39609 bp, 46 predicted proteins | sample 7278151 | NCBI WGS metagenome assembly JAAUXU01 (sample SAMN14350113, study PRJNA611818) | marine sediment metagenome | isolation source: surface marine sediment (1.8m) | place: French Polynesia: Moorea | collected 2018-08 | reverse complement strand
TGATTGGCCACAACATCCCTAATTTCTTAAGGGAGGGGTTAATTTATTGACAACTGGGAGTTCGAAGGCAGCACAAAGATGCTGAGGGAACCCCCGGAAACCCTTTGGGACGTTTATTTGTCCAAACTGCTCATCATCCTATGTATTCAAATACTTTTGTGTAGGGTGTTCTTCGGGAGTATTAAACAGTGGTGGCAAAAAATGTTGGCAGAAGAAAAGGAGAGCTTCGCAAGAAGTGAACTCTTTCTAACTCCAAAGGTGACATCTGACATGTTTGACCTTTGAAAAGTGACCGAAATTTGCCAAGAACATGAATGTTTTCAAGACAAAGGTCACGACCTTTGTCTTGATAACATTCATGTCATTGCGTGCAGCTTTTGTGCAGTGTCTTTGTTGTCCCTATGTATCAGCTGTTACAACAATTAACTTCGACATCTGCAAAGCAAATGCGCAACTTGTGATGTCTTTGGGAACTTCTGTTGCACTTTACTGGTCAGGCCAGCCCTGAGCACCTTAAGGGAAACAACTTTAAGTCATCGTTTGGTTGAGGCACATGATTAAAGTAGGAGAAGAAATGTGACTTCAGTCTAACCTAGTCTCTGCTAATTAGTCTAACCTAACCCAATCTTATCGTGTGAGTGAGCGTACACAAAATTTTGTACTTTTCCACGATGTTTTTGGCCAGCGTCATCATTCATCATGCACTTGACATGTCTCAATCAAAGGATTACCCAACTTTCGACGAACAAAACATGGTACGCAATCAAGAGGAGACCATTCAGAGGATCAGAGACCAATGAATGGTTTGGCTATTTCACCGAGTCATTGACCATGTTTTGAACGAATACATAATTTGGTTAATTTTTTTTCGAAGAATCTTCTCTCTAGTGACGTGAAGCTTCAACGTCATGACGATGAAGCAGCTGTCTCTGTCGGCATCAGCCTTGCCAATGAGTTGACATGTGATGGGCTCGGTCGTTGCAGACATGGTAAACTTGTTCACTGACCCCTCATTAACTCCTTACCCTCATCTGATGACTCGACGTGAAAAAAGTGCTGGAGTAAACAGTCACTACTTTTGAACACCTCGGCACATGTCATGAGTCGGTCAGTTCACTGTTGCAAGGTCATGTGTTGGCAAACCGACCGGAGCGCAAAGCCTCCAATAATTACTCGTATGACATATTCCCGTTTATGTCATAATTTTACACCCTGTATACTTTTCTTTCGCAGGAGGACACAAATCGATACAAGCAACTTTATCAGGAGATGCTTTCGGAGCGGAATCAGTTCAAGCAGCAGTGCACTCAGGGTAAAGCAACGACTTTATTGGATAAAAGACCTTATTCATTTTGACTTTACCGCAGCCATTCGCCAGTGGGATCAAGCGCTGAGGGAGAGGAACGACTACAAAGATGCCCTCGCAAAGGTCAGCGCGAAAAAGGGCCGAGAAATTTTATGTGCATAACCTTAATGACTCTCATTTCAGGTCCAGAGACAGCACGACGACGCGGTGAAGGAGGTGAACCAGGCTATGAGCGTCAGGATCAAGGCCTCCAAGGACCTGAAGAGGCTGACGGAAGAAAGGAACGCAGCAATGCAGGCAAGAAATCTGTTACAAGGATACTGCGCTCTCTGTGCATTCATTCATCGTTCATAGTCCGTGATACTTGGAAACATTCTTTGACGGATACTAACCTTTGTGTAGGAATACTCACTGATAATGAGCGAGCGCGACTCCGTCCATAAGGAGATCGAGAAGCTGCAGGAGGACCTCGGCGAGACGAAGAAGAAGATGACGGCCGTGGAGGGCAAGAGCAAGGGTCAGGAGGAAGAAGTAAGAAAAAGCATACATTATAATCTTAGTAAAAAAAAAAATGGCCATACAATTTATGCGCATTCATACATTGCATATATTTCAGCGCCGGAAGCTGCTGTGTCAGATCGAGTCGTTGAAGCGTGAGATCGAGCAGAGCCTCTACGACAGGGACAAGGCGCTCAAGGAGGCGCACGAGCTCAGGTAGACCCTCGGGGACATCTTTCAGTTTTTTTCTTTCCTCGCCATTTGCACAGTCCGTCTGGGGGCTTACTTACGCTACATATTTCGTAGCTTTTGCACACAAGAACTTAACGTGCGCTCATATTGAGAAGAAGGGGGCCTTTTTGTGACATGAACGGTGCGGGATGTCCTGACTCCCAAGTGTTGCTTGCAGATCCGCATATTGGACTAAACTTTCACGTGCATTATTAAAAACAACGTAGAGAACAGAAGAACATGATTTCTTGCCTCTGCGCATCCGCTCTTAATGCATTTTCTGCATTTTTATGGCTTATTATGTGAAAAGGTAATGCTCGCCATGCAAAGCACCTTTATTACTAGGGTCACCCTTAAAAAATGAGGCTGGCTCTGTAACTTTTTCACTGATAACGTAGGAAAAGTCAATGATTATTTTTCAATATTATATTCTTTGACTTTCCACCAACTTCGGTGCACTTGGTGCGCAGTCACATGCAGTGACTCCACGACATGCAATATCATTTCCTTTGTGAGCTCCATGGAATAGAGAAGAAAGGGGGGAGCGTTCGTCCTTTCGGATTTGACACAACAGCTGCGAAAAACGAAGCACTCCCAAAACAAACCCGGTCTCGACCATGCTCGGTGCTTGGACAGTAGTCATCTATGGTGCAGAGCGGCGCGGAGGGCGGCGCAGAGCACCAGCGACAGAAAGTGCATGAGAGACCGAAAGTATCTTTCGTTCTCTGGTGAAAGTGCTGACCGCCAGATCAGCAATTTCTGCCACTTCTGAATGTCTTGAGCACACTTCGTTTTTCGCAGCTGTTGTTTCAAATCTCGCAGACCCAAAGGACGAACGCTCCCTCTCTTTCTTCTCTTTACTCCATGGCGAACTCCCTCCTGAACCCTGGATATATATATTAATGTAGCACTGAATATATTATTACTTTAGTATTTTTCCAAGCGAGTACAGACGATCTGGAAGTTTTTCAGTGGATGACTAAAAGTTACACCGATTTCTGGTGTTTTCACTTGAAAATTTTGAACATCCGGAAAGAACAGCCTTTTTGCCCCTCGATGGTGTCGCGCCTTGTGAGTCCAGGACTGGTGGAAGTCTGGATAAGCTTGGCACCAGCGGTTGGGGACCTCAGTTAGGCCTAGCCCTGCCTAGCCCTGCCTGTCTTGATTGAGTTCCCTGGACAGACTTTCTAATCAGAAATCACAAGTAAATCTTGGCTAATTTTGAGCACATTGTGACTTTGACCAGCTCCTGTTCTGCTGCTGGTTGCTAAACACAAGTTTTTGACACTGATAAAAGTTGGTGGGGATTTATGCCAAGCTTAATCACCAAATCCAGCATTTTAAGTGTGATGAGTAAGGACGGCAAAGTTTGGTCAGTCTAATCAGGTGTTGAGTGAACCTGGTAGATCATATCATGGTAGGAGTTACTCATCAAAATCTGTTGAATCAATGTTTTATCACTCAGAAGATGTTGTTACGGACAAAGATCTATTGAAGTCTACGGTGGCAACAGAACAGTGCTGTTGAAAAGCTCATTCCCCGGTCTAGATTCCTTTAAAAAGCATTTTCTCAATACTACATTTAGCTTCGGCACTTCCTTGACCATTGTGACCTAAGTAAGTAGTGCCTTCGAAATGACCGAGTGTGTAGTTATGTTGGACTTTGCAAAATGTGTGCGGGAGGCCTAAAAAGAGAATACATTTTCTCCTAAAGCATATTTCGCCGCTGTCTGCTAATAGCAATCCTCTTTTTTTTGTCCAGAGAAAAGATGGGAGGTGGAAAAAGTTCTACTTCGGACCTTTACGAGCTCTCCAAGCATCACCATCGACACGGAAAGGGAAGATTCGATATAGAGCAAAGGCACAAGAAGGACCGGTGAGAAGACGCAAAAGCAGAAACAGAAAAAGGTGCAAAAATCATCCATTTCAGAGACGCTTCGTCCAATGAGGCTCTGGAAGCAGCTGCCGCTTCTGGCGGAGGGTCCGCGTCCTCGTCGAACCCCGAGGTGGCCGCGGGCGCATCCGGCTCGGCCCGGATGATGGACAACCTCGAGGAGGCCAACGCCGAGGTCGAGCGTCTAAGGAAGCTCAATGATAAATTAGGCGGAGAGTTGCAAGGTACGTGCAAAAATTTATGATTTTTCCTCGGTTACTTACTGATTTATTTATTTACTTTGAGGAAATTTGCTTTGATTTGCCCTTAAATTTGCACGCTGCAGTCATGAGGACCATCTATCCTAGCGGTGGAAGCCGTAAGAGAATCAAGTTGCATTTTTTTTTTTTTTTGCAAATTTTGCAAGTCCCAAACAAAGCCCTCCCTCCCTCGTCAGCATAAATGGATATACACTTACTGTATGCCAAGGGTCAGAAGAACAGACCCACGTAGGGGTCCTTGAGGGAGAAGAACTACTTGAGAAAGGCCTGACAATCCTCCCCACCCCTGTGACCATGCATGGGACACAGCCACTGAGCAACGTCACCTTTCAGATGCGAGCCTGGAGGCGGACGTGGCCAAGGGCCGCCGGGATTGGGCCTTCTCTGAGAGGGACAAGGTGGTCCTGGAGAGGGAGTCGATCAGGACTCTGTGTGACAAGCTCCGGAGAGAAAGAGACCGGTAAGAGAGGAGCAGCATGAATGAAGAGCTCCACAGGACAGCGTTGCTCAAGCACAATCTGAAAATGGTCCATTGATTGTTTATCTCGAGGATACGACGAAACACACTGAAATGCTGTTTTTTCAACCTAGTCTTCACTATACTTTTTGTGCTGCAAATCTTCTTCTGACACCTTTCCTGTTCACATATGTATGACCTTGATCAACTCCTGCTCTGAGTCAGGCTTCACCTGAGAACCCGACAGGAATATGCATGTGGGTGTTGTGTTTGACATTGGCATCTGTGGATATCAAAGCTCCTACCTCAGCGGCATTTGTACATCAAAGAATCTCTGTTATTGGGGGAAAAAGCTTTTCCGTGGGTTGTTCCTTTTCTCTTTTTTTTGCCAATGAGATAGGGGATGTGTCGAGTCTGTGTCTTTTAATCTCTCTCACACACATGAAAGAAATCGCATGAATTATTCAAGACTTTACCTCTAAAAAAGCACTTTCTGCCCTAAGATGCCAAAGCTCAGACCACATTCCGTCGTGTATTAGAGTGTGAAAAATCCTGGAAATTGGGTCTTTCACTTCTCTGCATGGAAATGCAGATCTTGATACGTTCATGTAGCCTAACTTTTCCTTCTTGGCTATGTGTGTCTGGAATGACGTAACTTCTGTGGGTGCACCAATACTCCGGACCACTTGTCAAGGGAACTTAAACACTTACAAGTCTGGTAGAAAGTCATGCGGAAGAAGTAACCTTTCAGAAAAGAAGGCTGATCTCAATAGGCAGACTTGGCCTTCATGGTTTTTACAGTTACTGGCTGGATGCAAACTCTCACCTGCCCCCACAGTGATCTAGGAACTGTTCTAAAAGTGCACTAAATCAGCGTTGGCAATGACGCTTGAAAGTCAGGTGTCCCATTACCAGGAGTGGAAACGGTCTTTTTGAAAGATGTTTGCCTTCCACCCTGCACATTCCACTCTACGATATGAAACGTTAAATATTGCATTGTAGGGCTGTTTCTGAGCTGGCCGAGGCCTTGAGAGACTCTGACGACGTCAAAAAGCAGAGGAATGAGGCGATCAAGGAGAACAAGGAGCTCAGGTACCTTGTGAGCATCATGAATGCTTGATAGAGCTTGATGAAAACTCTTCCTCTTATTTTCTTTAGAGAAAGGCTCGAGGCAGTGGAGAAGGACGCTCGATTGGCTTCTCTCCAGCGTTCTCCTGGTGGTCACTCCCACTCGCACGACTCCGCCATCGACTCCGACCTGCAGGAGTGGGAGACGGAGAACATCGACTTGGACATGGTGAGTAAGACACCGGTGCTTTTTGAACGACAGAGCCTGACAAGCTCAAAATGTACATTTTGTATGGCGGTAGAACGGTCTTGGGTCCACCGAGGACTTGGGCCTGGACCTGAGTGGTGGCCGCGACGACGTCCACTGCCCCTCGGGAGAGAAGCCCATCTACATCTCCGCCATCGACAAAGGGAGCTTCTTGGATGGAAAGCTCAAGTGAGTGAAGATTTTGGAGGAGACGAAACACTAACTCTCTATCTCGGCTCCTCTTTTCCTCTTCAACAGGGTGAACGATTGCATTTTGCGCGTGAACGACATGGACTGCAGGGACATCGAGCGCCGAACGGTCATCAACACGCTGAGGAACGCCAACTCCTCCGTCAGCCTCGTCGTCAAGAGGAGAAAGTGGGTGACTCGAAGAGCTGCTTGGCCGCATTGTTCTGATCATGTTCACACGTCTTCTCTGTCCCGCAGGTTTGGACGTCGGTATCAGTCCGTGTTGCACGTCGCCCCCGGCACTTCGCACGGGCTGTCCCTGGACCTCGGAGTCTACGTCGGCCGCATCCAGCCCGGCTCAGTGGCCGCCAAAGAGGGGACCATCGCAGTGGGGGACAGAATCATCAGCGTAAGGACTTCTTTAAGGCACTGCTGGCAGGCAAGAAAGCTGTGAAACTTGCGCCTTTTTCATATAGATAAACGACCGCAGCGTTGAGCACGTGGAACACATTTCCGAAGCAATCAAGCTGCTCAACGGTCGCGAGGTCTTGGCCCTCACGCTCGCCAAGTCGACGCACACCCTCTCCATGGTGGGTGGGCCTCTCTCCTCCAGCTCTTCTGGTACGTTCAATCTGAAAGTGTCGAATAAGAGCCTTTTTGCAAATTTGCAGTAATTTCAGGCCAAAACATGCAAGAAAAGCTTGAGGAAGAAAAGCACCGTAATCATTCATCTCCCAAGAATCTGTCAGCAGCCACCAGTCCCATAAAGGTTGGTACAGAGTAGGTGTACTTCATATACAGACACAATTCACTTTATTGAACTTCAGGACACAATTCGAGGGTCTCAAGAGTTCGTAAAGAAGTTGATTGGCTCAGGCGGTGGCCTTCAAAAGGTCTCCGGAGGCGGCGGAATGGTCTCCAGCTCTTCCAGCGAAAAGGTTTGCAATTTGGTCGGGATATTCCTTCCCCCACCACCACCACCACCAAATTTTCTTTACCCGTACAGGTGTACACAGTCACGAGACCCCAGGTGCACCCGTTGTCCTCGTCGAGTCGAGACTCTAAAAGCTCTTCCTTTGGTCTCATGGAGACGGTCAGGGAGAAGTTGGACAGCGTCCGCGGTAGGAGGAGGACCAGCAAAGAGCCACCGGCTGACAGAGAAGAGGTTGGACACGCCGTACAAACCATAGAAATATACCTAACTTTGCTTGTTTCTTTGAAGTCTCGTGATAGCATCGAAGTTGCTTCGTCCTCCACTGCCGCTACCAAGTACGACGACACAGGCGACGACAACGCCAAAGGCAAGAATTGTGTCGACATAACATTTGAGTTTCGAATCTGTCTATAAAAAAAAACCTTTTTTCATCTAGGATCCGCTACAGAAATGGCCTTGGCGGCCTTGGACTCCGTACTGGACCGATACCAGGAGCAGCCTCCGTCGGCCTCGTCTTCAAGCAAGTCCAGTGGAGGTAGAGACATTAGTTAAAAAATAGAAACTACAATGTACCTAGTTCATAAATAACCCCCTTCCCTGCAGGGGGCTGGACAAATTTTGAAATTTTAAAGCCTCCCAAAATGATTCGTCAACCTTAATTAATCCGGCTACTCCGGATGATTCTCCTCCTCCTGTGGGGGTTGGGGAATAATCCATGGTGGATTACGAAAGCAAGCACTGTATAGGGGAGGATATTTACCCAAACTTACAGAAAATATGACAAATTGAATTGTAGGTAAGAAGAAGCGCAGCAAGGACAGGGCTGGGGACACCCTCCACGGCACAAGCGGAGGAGCCTTTTTCGCGGGCAGCTACAAGATATCCTCCGGTGGAACTTGGCCGAGGTGATCGTGCTCATGAAGGCCACGTTTCTTGCGCAGCTCTATTCTTCTTCTTTAATTCCTCAGGACCCGAGGAGGCCCGGTAATCGAGCATGGGACGGGCACCATCTTGCACCCGCAGAAGGTGAAAAAAGAACGTCTTCCGCTGGCCGAACTGCTCAACAACCTGCCCAAGTACCCGCCGGAGAAGAAGAAGGAGAGTGGCGTCAGCAGCAGTAGCAGTAACCCACAACAACAGCAACAACAACAAGACGTCGTGCATCGGAACGATAACCTGACCAGGTCTTCTCGCGCAGGCCGTAACGGTAACCGGCCGCTCACGGCTTATAGTGAAGTGGTGGATCTTGTGGGCACCACTAAGATGAAGGCTGGATCCAAGAGCAAATCACAACACTACAGGTGCGACAATACGAAGTTGTTCAACAATTTTGAAACGTCCATCTTGACTTTCCATTCCTTTAAGCCCTCCCGGTCCCGTGGACGCCCCTGCGAGTCAGAAGATCTCTCCGGATCACTCAGTCAAGTCTGCGCATGCTGAAAAGGAGGTTGGTGATTTCATCACTGATGCCACTTCTTTGCACGGCAAAACATTTATAAATGTCAAATGCAGGTGTTGGAGCGCTACCTTCGAAAGGCTTCTTCGACCAAAGAGCCGCCTGCTCTGCCGTCTTCGCCGCTTCCGCCCCCTCCGATGTCCGCGCCGGCGGCGGTCTCGGGGTCGGCAAGCGGCGGTCTCCTCTTGTCCGGCGGCTCCCAGGCGGCTTACGCCGCGCTCAAGGCTGCCCATAATCTCCCGCATTCGTTCAATGCGCCGTCGCAGCCTCCGCAGTCACAGCAGCATCACTTCCAGCCACACAGATTCTCGCCCCAGCCACCGCAACAGTTTTTCAGCGGGGGCGCGAGCGCCGTCGGGGGCGGCGGGGGCGGCAGCGGCCGCAAGGGCGAGGCTTTGCTGACATCGCCCCTCTACAACTCGCCGCCGCCACTGCCACTGGGTGGACCATCGATACTTCAATCCGGCACCCCCGAGCTGATGTCCAATTACCCCCAGACCTCCTCCTCCGCCATGTCCAGGCACTACCCCCACGGATTGTTGGAGACACCCCACCACGAGCACACGGTTTCACCCTCTAGCGGGGTAAGGCTTTACAGGGAGTATCGGAGCAGGACAAAATTAATAGCTGCATCTTTCTTAGTATTTTCATCACTCTTCTCCGCCATCTTCTGCTTCTGCCGATCATTACCGCTATCGGACTTCATCTTACGCCACGAGTGGCGCCTCGCCGGCGTCGTCGGCGCAACACAGCTACTATCAGGCCGCCAGCCCGGGGGTCGGCTTGGGCGCGGTGCCAAATCAGCACTTTCAAGGCTATGGAGGCCAACAGACACAGGTACTGTATGCTGGACATGATGACAAGATGGTATTGGACGTGCTCCTCACTTCTATTAATGTTATTTCTAGCACTATCATCATCATCACCGTCCTTTGGCCGATGATTCCACTCCTGCCCCTCCCCTGTACACAGTGGATCAGTACAACAGCAACAACAGGTCGACCTCATCCTCCAGGAGGGCGGCGGCCGCCAGGGACCACGACGGCTATCCAGCAAGAGTCAGGTAGGGACGAGGACCATTTTTGTCGTGGTGGTGGATTCGGTATTTTTGGCAATAACGACACTTCTGAGCCTTAAATATTCTTACATCTCATTTAACGCTGCAATTGAAAAAATCAGTACTGGAAGTACTAACAAAAGTGGCACATTCCCAAGGAAGCGCAGAGAGCGCGATGCTGGGGGGCAAAGGTAGGTTTCAGCCTGATACATTAGTATTAATATGAATGTTCAAAACTCTTACGAAAACAAATTGCCCCCTGCAGTCCCAGATCAGGTGGGACTCTACCTTCGTCTGGAAAGCAACGGTCTCGGGAACGCCGCCCGGCTGCTTCCTCTGGGTCAAGAACCCGATTTTCGGCCGGGTCCAGTGGAACCGACGGAGGCAACCGAGACCGAAGCTGTCGCAAGAGTCACCGCCGAAGGAGTTCAAGGGAAAAATTGCTCAATGAGACGCTTGGCAAAGACTCCACCAGCGAGGATGACTCCTCAGAGCTTCGGAGAGCCCAGCGAAGACATGCCAGGCCTAGGAGAGCCTCGAGAGAGTATGTTCTCCAGGGAGATGATCAGACAAGTGAGAGCCCAAAGAGGGGATTGACTCTTCCAAGGAAGCAGAAGCAGGAATCTTTATCTCCAAGGAATGTCAGAACTTCGCCGAGGTCTTCAGCAAATGCCACAATTTCTCCAAGACACAAAGTGATGCCTTCTGGAGAAGGTCCAAGTGACAGTAGTGCTCACCATAGACACTCTTCGCCCAGGAGTCCAAATCATTCCCAGTACTCTCCAAGAGACATCACTGGAGTCAAAGCCAGAGCTTCCTCTGGTGGTGGTGGTGATGAAAAGGATCATCACGTGAAGTCCTCAAGGTCTGGCCAACTTACCGGAGGATTCAGGCTTCCAAGTCCGCAGACTGTACTCCAGAGTTTGAATTCTCCACGTGACGGAAGTCGAGGAGGTCACCACCACCGGGTATCAGAAGACAGGAAAAATGTTCATGTTGACGAGTGTCCTCTCAGTCATCCGGAGCTATACAGGAGTTACAATACCAGATCCAGCTTCTACCGCGAAGAGTTGGACTTCACGAGCTCTCGGGACCGATCCGAGAGTCACAAGCGTCGTCTCATCGAGGATCTCCGCAGAGAAGAGCAACCTCTTCTGCAGGATCGGCTTGCACAAGAACTGGCGGAGATCCAGAAGCAGGAGAAGAATCTTATCATGCTCGGCAGTCAGAGGACAAAGGAAATGAGCAAGAGCCAGGGCGATATGCTGGACGTTAGAATGGACCCCTTGTTGACCGTCAACAACGAGGTCCTTACCGACGACTCGGCCAGTGGTAAGAGGCGCAGGAGTGCTCCGGAGGAAGACAACAACAACATCTACGACGAGGTTGCCACTCCAGTGCAAGAGTTGGATGCGCCCAGCGCCTTCAGCGACAACCCGACTGAGCCGGTCTATGCCAGGGCAGATGAGGCCGCCTTTGGGCCGCCGCCGCCTCCAGGATTGTTCAGCGGCTCCAGAAGACACAACCAGATGGAGGTCCGAAAACAGTCCACTCACAGGTACCTGGGACAACGTAGAGAAACTGCGTGAAAGCGACATAAATTTAATTGGTTACATATTACTATAAAAAAATGGACCCATAGCTCAACAAACTCGGGAAGAAGACAGAAAAATGGCGCCAATAAGAGGATGAGAAATCGAAGCCTAGAAATGATTCTCGACGGCAAAGAAGAATCCTCGAGGTATCTGGCAAATACGCATGCAAAGTTGCAGAGTAGATTGACTTTTCCCCCTATTTTCCCCTCGTCAAGAGAGCGGCAGCGACATCACTACTCGCGAAGCCTCGAAAGGCCTAAAAATAGAGACAGGTAAAGAAATTGTTTTATTTTGAGCCCAAAACCATCAAAATTTCCAAGACAGAAAGTTCTTTGACTTACAAAGCGTAAATTCTTAGAACTAGGCAATTCTGCACTCATGTGTGGAGATGCGATGGTTTTATTCTTGTGTCACAATGTACCAGCGATGTTTTTTCTAATCTTTTCCTTCACATTTAGCCGATCTCAGGACGCTAGTCTAAATTTAGGTATGAATGCTCGCTTACTTGAATTACCGATATGCATACATTCGACTCCTGGCAAATGTTCTTTGAGTTTTAGGTGGCTTTTTTGTCCCAAGAAATGTAGAAGGTGTATTTTATTTAGTTTCATTTGTTATGCTACTATGTACATACACGCGTCGAGTGCCCCACAATTAGAGAAAGCACCTTTTTTTCTAAAGACCTCGGTAAACATCAGGCTTTTGGTAGCCTTAACTTAGTAACCGCAAAGAGGAGCTGGCCTTTGATTCCCCTCTTATTTACCACGCCAGAGTGATAACAGCATCCCGCATGACACCGACCTTGGGTTGGAGATCGATTATGACTGCTCGACATCTTTCCACTCGATACTGTTCTTACTGACTTCGACCAATTTCTAGAGTTGCGCTGATCGCTTTTGTTTGTGCTCTTGACGTTGCTCTAATTTTTGCTCACCCCGTACAAGGGCGTCCAATACAGAAAAGTCAATGTCAAAAATGAAAACAAATGTTTGGCACAGCTCTGGAAAGTCCCTCTCGGCGCACCTGTCAAAGTTGAACAAACGCATGCGTTTAAGACCTTGAGCACAATACATTGGTCGGAAAGCAGGTGCACACGGGCTAACCCTGATAGTCTTGATGACGATAAGCGTGCGAAAAGTTGACTTTGGACTGTTCTGGTGCTGCAGACAAAGATTCCATCCAGCTTTACGTCCTCCATGTGGGGATCCTGAGTCCCATTAACCAAATAATGGCCCCAAAAACTAATAAAGCAAAGTCGCACCTTGTAACTGCTTACCGAGGTCAACCGGTGGCGTTTAAAAGTTGGACCAAGCTGAAAAGTTTGTGTTTGAACAAAGTTAAAAGATACCACGATGTGGGATCGACAGTTGACGGAGCAAATTCGAGCACTTATGACATATCTGCTCTTGAGGCTGTTCCTGGCCATCTGAAGGCAGTCTCATTGCGGTCATTGTAACTAATATCGGTATAGATTTTATATCAGTCCTGAAAGCCTTCACGACCCCATTCCCTCTCATTCAGCTGGGTTACTTCATCGTTGCGGTCAAAGAACATGTGCCTCGCCCCCATGCGTACTATTTCTAAAAATATGACACGACTTATTCGTGTACCCCATCAGTTGCTGATAAACCTTAATGTTTGAGTTCTGTTTGTGTTTTTGTTGTATTGAAGGTAAATATACTGCTTCTCTTAAAACAGATGCTCTCAAAAATGGTCATAGGTGTCTGTTAGGATCAAAGTATAAGTTATGTTATATATTTAGTTGTTCAGGTATTTCTGTTGAGTGTGGCTGCACCCTTCTTTATTTGTGAGCATGTTGCGTGATGTCAATGTTAAGGAAGTACAATTCAAGGTGGCCAAAATTTAGCCGCCTCTTTTCAATATTACATCGCTGTAGGTGCCATGGCAGCTGAGCTAGAATCGCTTAGTATGACGAACTGAATTCTGGCCTGCTCTCTAAAGTGTAAATATACGAAAGTGACAATATTTTCGACCTTTTTTTCAGGATACCCTCCAATAACAGTCTAGGCAGCTCTTCAGTGGGCAGTGCGCACAGGATCTCTTCTTCCTCTTCCATAGACAGGCCGGGCAGTTCAGCAGGCGGACAGAATCATGTAAGTCAGGTCCAAAAGCGTCCTCAGCAGTGCATTATTCATATCGGTGGGTGGGGTATTTTTTCCAGAATCCTTACTACGGCTACTCTTCTTGTGGGTACACGTACCCGTCGTCCAAGTGCGCAAGCCCCTCGCAGCTCCCCATCTTTTCCGTCGACTACTTGCTGCCGGACGGGAGGGTCGTGGCCTCTGAGGGCCACCAGGGCAGCGGCAGCTGCGCTAGAAAGTAAGAATTGACATAGTATCAATTAACTTTTCGGTGTTTCATTGCTTGTTCTCAGGCCTCAGCCTGGCGACATCCGTTCCATCCACATTGAAAAGACCTCGGAGCAATTGGGCATCAGCATCGGCGACGGCGGCAGCGATGGCAAGGGTGGAGGCGTCTACGTCGCTTCTGTCACGCCAGGAAGTCTCGCCGAGCAGGTTGGATTACAGGTAGTGACCGACAAAAAAAATTGAACTCAATCGTTCAGTATTGCTCACATTTCCCTGCCACTATAGGTTGGCGACCAACTGTTAGAGGTCTGTGGTATCAACTTAAGAACCTGCGGTCGAGAGTACGCAGCTCTGGTGCTCCATCAGGTACTCAGAATATTCTGTATAATTGTATGTATGACATATTCTATTTCATACGAACTGTTTTTCTTAAAAGGTGGGCAACTCGATCACCATGAAGGTTCAATTCAATCCTGAAGACTTCCACGGCGACGACTCCTCGGAGGATGAAGAATCTGGTAAGTGTTTCTGGTACCAATTTTGATCACTCTCTGATCGATTTCCTTTCAGACGATGATGGTCTACCCAATGAAAGATTCCCCTCGGTCAGGGCAACTTCTCACAGGATCAGCCAGGGCGCAAAAGGTACCCTGACCTAGCCTAACCTTTGAGGAGGGGAGAAGAAAAAAGTTTCTCTCTTTAGGTCCTTCGAGCCCCACTCCCAGGTCGGGTTCTCCTACCCCTCGCAACTCCCCAAAGGTTTCTCATCGGCACCCAAACCCGGCCGGTCCGGCGTCCGGTGGCGGCTCCAAGGCCTTTCAACAGCAGCCAAGTTTGAACTCGACTCTGACCAGGCATCAGGTCCAACAGGCAAGTCGTGCGGAGACAGTATGGCACCCCTGACATTGATCAAGGCTGTGGTAGAGACTTTGTATGTACAGTGTCTAGAAAGCTTTCAGAACTTGATAGTCACCCTGGTCACAGTCATGGCAAAGCTCATTTTTGAGATACAGGGTTGTATATTAGAACAGATAGATAGATTTCGATCCGTTAGGTATGCAGGTTGTCTCAATGAATTGCGTTTTTTACGTTCACTCATTCATTGGCCTTGTAACTAGTAAGGTTGATGTTGGCAGTGGTTTGCACGTCACATCCATCTCTGATCCACAATTTCAATAAATGCTTAGAACTTGGGCAGTGGAAAAAAGCGCAAACTCTTCAAATGCTTCGTTCTGTATTATTTGGATGGTTGACTTCGGACTTGTTATAAACATTGTTGTCAGTGTTATTCAAGTCTTCCACTTGCGTGAAGGAGACAAAAACCGACGTTGACAAATATCTGCCAGAATTGTGAACGTACAAAAAGCTGCCATACAACTGAGACGACCGGTAGAACTCCCTGCAAGTAACTTCTTATTATAAACTGATATCGAACGAAAATGACTAGGAAATGAATAATTTTGACAATTCCAGGCTGTGAGCAGTCTTCACCAGCAGCCTCCGCGTGCCCCAGCCTCTCCACCCTACGAGGCCAGGCTGGTGTTCCCCACTATGAAGAAGTCTGGCGACCTGGGGGTCAGACTGGTGAGTCTCTAACGTCTTTTTATTGCATGGTAGTACAGTGGCATAGCCATACTTTAAGACCCCCTGACAGTTAATAAGACTGGCACGTAAACAAAAAAGTGCTGTCAAGTTAAGAATTCAAGGTGATTCAGTGCTGTAGCACTTCTTGTTGAACTTGACTGCCTTGGACCTGTGATTTCCCTCAGGCCAACGCCTTTAGGAGATAAACTTTGGCCATCGGGGAGTTAATTCCCACGATACTAGAAGTGTTGTCGTACAAACTGTTAATCTGTAGCTTTTTTATCCAATGCCATCTAAACCTTGGCCTATTAAATAATAGGTTGGCGGTAACGCTGTCGGGATCTTCGTGCACTCCGTTGAAATGGACTCTGCGGCCTTCAAGGTCGGCCTCCGCTGTGCCGATCAGATCCTGGAGTACAACGGCGTAGACCTGAGGTCGGCTACGGCTGAGCAAGCGGCCTATGAGCTCGCCAAACCGGCCGAGAATGTCTCCATCCTTGTCCAGTACAACCCGGACAGTGAGTTTCATCACATGGAGACCACGTTGTGCATAAGTATAATCGCGATTCCCTCGTAGAGTATAACCTGATCAAAGATCAGCCCGGCGACTCCTACTACGTCCGGTCAATGTTTTCCCGTCGGGTCTCTCCGGATCTGGACCCTCCACAGCTGTCGTTCGACCGGGACGATATACTATTCATTGACAACACCATGTACAAAGGAGTCCCCGGCAACTGGTCGGCCTGGGTCGTGGACGGAGACGGAAAGCGCACGCAATGGGGCATCGTGCCATCGAAGTATAAGGTAAGTTACACGAGGCGCGTGGTAAACGTGAGTATGAAGTAATCCCTTTTGGTACTCGTAGTTAGCTACGAGTACCAAAAAATACCAAACACCATAGATTCTGTGCGTCCGACGTGCGGGCCTCCTCCACTTCAAAGTTTGAGCAAATTGGTGGGATCTAATACATTAGATGCTAGCAGAAGTACCCGGCGTTACTCGTACCCGCTTTGCTGGGTGGAAAGTGTGGCGAAAACATGAAGCGGTGTGTGCGCGCGTGTGCGGGCACACCCATGTGCGTGCCATGTTCGTGGGTTTGTCCTCGAAGTCGTCGCTACGACTGCCGTCCACGACTGCACATCGCGCTGGCCATGTGGCTCTCCTAGACGTAGTTCTCGATGTAGCTCTCGCAGACGAAGCTCTCGCAGACGTAGCTCTCGCAGACGTAGCTCTCGCAGACGTAGCTCTCGCAGACGTAGCTCTCTAGAATTCCATGGGGCGCTATTTCCGCCCGTCTTACGCCTCAATCAGTATAGCTTTATTTATGTAGAGATTGCCAATAATCCTATGTTTGTCATCTTGCATTTGCACAGGTTGAGCAGGAGCTGTTGATGAAGCGCTCTGGCGAGCTGGAGTCCGAGGGCGGCAGCCGGCGCAACTGGGCGCACGCCCGGAGGTCGTTCTTTAAGCGCAAGAAGCCTCAGCAGGGCCTCGTCCTCGTTGGGTCGTCCCTATTGTCCTCCTCGCGAGCCGACGCCGCTGGCTTCGGCGGTGGATCTGGCAGTAAGGAGTTGGCCTCCTTCTCTGACATGGCAAGCCTCAGCTACTCGGACTCGGGCGCCCTCAGCGAGGAGCCGCAGATAAATTCCTACATCAGAGTGGAGAGGCTTGATTGTAAGAACTGGTTGTTGTAATTTTTGCGTAGTAACGCCTAAGTTTGCTTTTGTCTCTCTTTCTCAGACCTGGTGACCAGGCCCGTGTTGATCATCGGCCCGTTAGCCGACGCCGTCCTAGAGAAGTTGGTGTCCGACTACCCTCACAAGTACGCCAAGTGTGAGCCGAAGTACGCGAATTGGAGCCACGAGGTCAGTCAAGGGAGAGTGAATCTTGTTGGAACAGTTTCATTAAACGTCTTCATTTCAGGATCTTGAACGAGAGGTTCTGGACAACAACGTGATCGACTTCAGGCGCAGAGGGTCCCACTACGAGTGCACCACCCTGGAGGCCATCAAGCAGATCTGTGATAGGGTAAATTTCGAAGAATACCTCATAAGGACGACCTCAATTTTTCTTATACATTTGGTACTTTTTTAATTTAAAACTGTGTCTCTTTAGAACCAACATTGCATGCTGAACATTCACTTGGAGTCTGTGGAGCGCCTCCATCAAAATCAGGTAACTTTGTCAGATGCATGAGGGTTCTTTTTCCACATAATTTTCAAACTTTGCTAATGTCTTCCTACCCTTTTATTAAAGGTTTACCCCATCGTCTTGTTGATCAAGTTCAAGTCTGTGAAACAGATCAAAGAGGTGAAGGTCCCGATCTTGGGCAACAGCAGCGGTGACAGAATCTCTCAGAAGGACGCCAAGAACGTCTTCGAGCACGCTCAGAAGCTCGAAGCGGAGCACCGAAACCTCATTTCAGGTGAGATTTGCAAGCAAATTTGCATCGGAATCCTCTGTACGTGCTTAAAATTTACACTGTATTGATGCGACACACACACCCTCCTTGTCCTTCTTTTAGACACAATCCATGCGGGCGCCAACCTGATGCTGATGTGTGCCCAGATCGCGAGCAAGATCGACCAGGAGCAGAATAAAACCCTCTGGGTTCCATCAGGGACAATCTGGTGATAAGAGAGACCACAGACGTTCTGCCTGACGACGACAACGACGACGAACAAGCAAGCTCACCTAAATTGATGTTCAAGATCCATATCCAGAATCCCGGTGTTAACAGTGATGAAGATTATCAGAGGCAGCTGGAGACGCAAGAGATGCAATTGTTCTGACATTGATTGCAACGAATTTTAGTACAAAGGAAAGAAGAGTAGGACCAGTGAGAGCTTCCAAAGTGGTTTAAAGAGTAACAGTGACCTGTTCAGACTGAGTGAAACTGCCAAACTGCTCTACAGTATCCACATCCCCCCTCCCTATCACCCTTTACTATGCATTGGAATGACCAGAATGAGTGATTTTTACACGATATTGTGACTGATACTCATTTATCCCTGTCAGATAAGGGGCGTTGTTAAAGCATTTTTTTGCAGGACCTGAGCCGATCTTTAAGTACAGTACATGTAGTATGTATGACCTTGTTAATGCTGCATTGACATTAATGTTGTTAACTGGTTGTTTAATCTTCCATTTCTTGCACCTAATACAGGTCGACAACAGTTTAGCCTCAAGTCTCTTTCCCTAAGGGTTTATGGTCTAGTATACACGGAAAAAAAAGTTGCATCGGGTGGCATATGTCTGGCGCGCACGATGTAGATGCTTCTCCATGTGGTGATGTGCGTAATGTGTCACCAGATCCGCCAAACTCTTTGTTTTGTAGTTGACGGTCATGTCGAAGAAGGCGTAGCAGCCACCACATCTCCTCCACGTTCATCTTGACGCAGTAGTACTTTGCGGAATCCGTCCCCCCCCCTCATTCACAGGAATAAGGTTTACACCTTCCTGTCCCTTCCACCGTCTAATTGCTTTTAGTGTGGCAACAAAATCTAAGCAGATATCATGCAGGAGGTAGACAGTCGTATCCGAACATGTCCAGGTCCCTCCTGTACATGAGGCAGAGTCTGTTCAGCTGCCCCGGGTTCAACTGGCCCAAGAGTTCCTTGGTCGAGAGTCCGGCCGCCGCGGCTGAGGCCGTGTTTTTCCGAGACGGCTCCACGAACGGCCTCAGGTGCGGGAACTTTAACGTCAGGTATAGTAGGTCCGACGACATTGTCTCCAATTTGCCGATCATGTTGAACCTGGGGGAGGGGAATTTGAGAACTCGGACAAAACTTCTCTTCCAAAAACAAAAAGAAGGACGTGGTCCTTCTGGTCGTGTGAGTCAATAACAACAATTGTCACCTACTTTGTGTGGCACAGGTTGCAGAGGTTGTGGTAGGGGATCCAGTGGAAGGTACCGTACGAGACGACCTTGTTCTTCCACTCGTGCAGCACGAAGTCTACCTGCGAGGAACACGATGTCAATTCGACATTTTGGAGTTCAGCGTGAATGCCACTTATGTACCAGGTTGGGAAATGTGATTGCCGGCGTCCGGCCGTGTTTCCTGAGGAACTTGTTGAGATCCTTGACGAAGCCCCTCTCCCTGGCCTCGACGAACTTATTCACGTACGCGGAGGCTAACCTCTGGAGCGGGTGACGCACGAACACGAACTTGAAGACGCCGTCGAACAACTCGTTTGGCTTCAGGGAGTCGTGCAGCATCGTGTTGTGAAGTCGCTGCAAGTTGATGTGTAAGCAAAACAAATAAGTGGAGCTACCTGGACAAGGCAGTCAAAAGAGTTCCATGAATTTAGTCCCACTTTCTCAAATAGCGCTTTACTGTCTCTCTCCATCTGTTGGCCAGGACTACTGCACACTAGGGCTCTTCTCTAGCAGTCCTTGCCTACCGCGAATACGTACAAGAGGATGATTCTGATTCGAAAAAGGTAACCAGGCAAATGGGGCCTTTGCACTTGGGGCCTTCACATATGGAACCTGCCGACAACTGCAACTTTTTTCAAATAGACCCAGATGAATCAGTGAAATTACACTCACACACAGTTTGAACCAAAGAAGTCTTTATAATTTGCTTTCGAGCTTTAATGAAAAGAGAAATCAAGCGAAACAGGACATTAAAGACGTAAACAAGAAGGTTCACCTCTCCTTCTTGACGCCAGTGCTGCCAGACTGGAACTGCAATTCAGTGCAGGGAAAGAGTCAACATCATTATTAAAGCATCCCATCAGAAACCTTCTTATCAATTTAATCAACCAAAGATATGTGAGGCAATCTAAAGAAGGCTCCTCAGGCCCCAGGTGAACTGTCCAATGGTGGCTGATCCTGGCAGAATCTGATCGAAGGAGAGCATTATAAGTGGTGTCGGTTGTTGAGCATCTGAGACGTCAGCGGCAAGCAGGCCACAAATGCCAAGGCCCCAGTGTGTAAAGGCCCCAGTGTGTAAAGGGCCCAGTGTGTAAAGGCCCCAGTGTGTAAAGGGCCCAGTGTGTAAAGGCCCCAGTGTGTAAAGGGCCCAGTGTGTAAAGGCCCCAAACGTAAAGACCCCATCTGTCATGGACAGCTGGAAAAACGCGGATGCTTGACTGGGTTTGAAGTGCAGGGTCCTCTGACGAGAGACACGAGTCACTCTGCAGAGACGAGTGCAGTCAGGGCAACGGGCTTGGCCATCTTGGACAGGCTCAGCACCAAGATCCTCTTGGAGAAGCAACGGCTGTGCCTCAGATGCGTTGCTCTCACGTAGGACAGCATCAACACTCGCATTGCTGACGTGCAAAGTCTGTCTTATATCATTTAGACGATATTAGCATAATGAAAGTAGCTCTTTCTTTCTCTCACTTGAGACTGATTGAATTTTGTCGGTCTCTTCCTTATGCCTGCTCAGTCTTGGCAGAAAAGCTTACGTTGAACTATAATAGTATGTCAAAGGTTGAAAAAAAATGCGTCCCAAAGTGTTGTTTTCGCAACCGCTGCATTCTCGGCGCCTCTTTTCTTAAGGAAGCCTCCGCGTAGAACGTCAGGTCCAGGCTGAGGTTCTTTCATTGGTGAACTGAAATGTGACACTGGAGAAATGGAGTGACAAATTTTTGGGCGCCCACATTGGTCAGTCATTGGTGCGCATTCTAGTCTTGAAGAAAACCCTCGAGTAAAAAAGGTTTCCCCTAAAGTCAATGAAAAAACAGTCTTTTCCCCCACTCCTTCGTTCTCATTTCCCCAGTGAAAATTGTCATTTCCCGCGGTAAAAGTGACGTTATAAGCGGAGAAGCAAACGTCTCATACCCAGCTCCTCATTCAATGGCGTTTCGGGGAATCAGGAAAGCCGTAACCGCAGTGACGAATCAACCTCATATTGGGAGTCAACTGTAACCGTGAAACTCAGACAGGAAAACATTGATGCCCGAATTCCGGGTGCGGTAACGTTGTTGCTTCCGGTCCCATTTGCGAAATGACCCTCTGCAAATGAAGATTTGCACGTTGTTTTTGCAAGCCAGCCACACTGCACATGTTCAGGTTCAGGTCGTCCACAGCATGAGCAATAAAGCTCCAGTCAGGCTGGGTGAGAAGTTTTATGTGGGTCCATCCACACAAACTGCTAGACTGGGCCAAAAAATGCCAGAATTTGGGAATTTGCTGAGTGCATTTCAGGTTCGTTACCCGCAGCCAAATGGAGAAGATGGGGTCGAATGAGAGAAGCAGGCCTAACTTGTGCTGTTGACTGAACATCTCTCAGTAACTTTGAAGACAGACCCCAGGACTGATTACTTCTTCATTTCATTTCATGGAGGCTGGCAACAAATACATCCAAATAATTCCAGCCTACTGGATCCCCCATGTAGCAACGTTTGCTTCTCTTTAGCAGCAGAGCTGCATTTGAGCTAAGAAAACTGCCAATGAATTGACTTCTTTAAAGCTAGCATTTCACTCCTTAAGTAGATTTTCCATACTCTTCAGGCCAACGAAAGGCCTTTGAAATGACGTGAAGCTCGTTTTCGGCTCTGAGGGGGAAAAACCAGTTTCATTTTCTGGCCTCTCTTTGACTGCGCATTGCCAAGCATTTGAAAAAGCCCCCTTTTTATAGATGGCTGAGGAATTTGCGTGGGGAAAATGTGCCAATGCCAAGAAAACGAAATCTTTTCTTTTCGGATCTTTTTGAGTTAAAGAGAGGAGGAGTGAAGTGAGGAAAGTCCGTCAGTTACACGTCGACTTCTCCATTTTCATCGCTGGCGCCAGCTGCACTTTACGAACGGTCCGAGGGCCTCTTTGTTAGGCCTGACTTTAACATTGCGTAGACGAGAATGAGGGCTCAGTCACATATCACAAATGCCACCGATCAAAAAGATAAATTGCTTGAAAAAAGTTACGTACAACTCTCCTCCCCCCCTCCTAGGCAAATGTGCCTTTTTTTCATCTTCTACTGTCTGGGACGAACACGCAAGATGACTTTCGGTTAAACGAAAGCTTCACTGTGTTGATCAGCCAAGCGATTTCAGAAGGTCGGTTATTTCCCCGCTCCTGTGCTTTTTTTGACACGCAAAGAATATTGACCGATGAATGACGTAAGAGCTGTATACAACATATATTAGGCCAGTTCAAAAAGGTACTTTTGGGAAAATGATTCTTGTAAAACCATATTTTTTCTTAAAAACCATGTACTTTCTGCACTTTCAACTTAAACGTACTGTACGTTCCTACGTGTTGTAAGTGCAGAGCTGACTTCTGCTTTCAGTCATAACTTTTGACTCGATAGAGCTACAGACGTGGTTCAGCACTCTATGGAAAGGTAAGAAGCTGCTGTAAAACTGAACTCATATGGACTCTAGGACCACTTAATTGTTCATAATACAGTCAAACTCTTGCGCAGTTCACTCTGCTACAGTACATAACTCTGATCACGGATTATGGAAAGACGACTATAAGTAAGTGCAGATAGAAAAACACTGTTTTTCAAAAATGAGGCTTGTACCAGTCAAAAGAGTGTCTAACTTCATTTTCCCACTGCCAGAAAACCAACATTGACATTTTACCACTAGCCTAATATATGTAAGTGTGTCTGTTGGTCAATCTTTGTCGTGTGAGGTGAAAGAAAAGCGTCCCCTCGCAGTCCTCCTTGAACGCCCAGTTCCTCGTCATCTACACTGTGACTGAATGGTCGAAGCTTGACCAACTGGTGGAGTTTCCAGTGGCGTCTTTGACTTCCCTGGAGTCCAGCCACCGCTTGTGTCTCGTCGACATCACCAGTACCAACGAGCACGCGTGTCTGCTGTGACTGAGCAAAGACGTGGCAAGTATGCAAAATTGCACTTAGAGGATTTGCCGCGGAACGGCAATTCACAGCCTCGGCCATCAAGACCTTTCGCAACTTTGTGTGCGATTCTCAGGCAAGGGCGGCTGTTGCGTCACCAGAAAGATGATTCCAGTCCATTATGCATTAATGTGGCCGTCTTTCCAGGGCGGGTCCTTTCTCTAATTGTCGATGGGCCGAGCCGCTTTAATTCGAGGGCGAATTTCTTTCCAGGCTGGCCGTTTATACCAATCTTGACGTGAATAAAAAAACTTAAATAACATAGAATTCATTCAACCGCGCTAAAGTAGCGTCTAAGGCCTACAGCACGAGGCCGGCCAGAGGATAAAGCTGGCTATGACTTTGACCATTCATTAGTGGTAACTTGGACACATGAATGAAAAAAGTTGTTTTCCCACATGTAACTCTCAGTCATCACGTGTATGCACGACAGACTTGCCACAATGATCTGGTCCTCCGTGAGTTGGACGTAGCCAGATTGGTCATCCCTGGACCCCGAGGAGCGCGGCGACACTTGCACCCCGGTCGTGGACCCGGTGCCGGGGGTCTTGTGTCACACTGAAGCCCGTCCATGCTGATGCGTACGCTGTAGTGCGATCCAGGACCGTACGACACAGTACGATCAACAGTGGAGAACGGTGACACTTTTTGCATGCATGCGCACGCACGCGCGCGCTCGCGTGTGTGTGTGAATGTGCATGTGCCCGTGACAGAGAAAGAGAGAATCTCAGTCTGCTATTCTGCCTGGTGAAAACGATCACAGCTGACTGCTGGAAAGTCTCTGTTGGCCCCGACGGCCACGTTAAAGGCATAATTTTGTCGCAAAATTTGTCCCCCTTGTAAACAATTGGACAAAAACTTGCTAATGTTCGTGTGAGATCAGGAGATGTTTTTTTTCCCTGCTTTTGAGCCGAAGAAGACGTTGATGAAGGGTCTGGGAAGCTGAGAAAGAAAATGAAATATGTGAACCCAGCCGAGGGCGCAAAATGTCGGGTTCTGAAGAGCTAGAGCAGGCGGAAGAGAGAGAAATTCTACCCAACCATTTTCGGCTTAACAAATTTAACCTAAACAGGGGTGCCTGAACAGGAATTTGCTAAGACATCAAACTGCATCATGCTCAATAAATTGACGCCAGTCCTGCCAGTGACGTGCAATTGTGTTCGCTCCACCCTGTAGCGCAGCTTGTTTCTAGTTGTGTGGGTCAGGACTTGATTGGGTCTTCAAAAATGGGTCTTGGGTACCCCTGCTTGGGAAACCACAATGCCTTTAATTAAGCACTTTGACAAAGGAGAGAAAAGTAGAGGGGGGAGGGACGGGAGCCTATTTTTCCGTGTCTCAATGCGACGACCCAAAGATTTCTCTCATCCATCTCGAATAGAAAAATGGGCGTTCTCGTTCATACTGCTCATGGACGAACTGAAGCTGTTGACGGGACGAAAGAAGGAGTCGCAGGAAACGTTTACATTCACACACAACTCCTTGCTTCATCTGTGGCAACTCTGAGGAGAACCGACGAGGTACGATCCGAATCATCCTCACCTTATGCTTGATGAGATGGGTGATATTCTCCTCCTTCAAGCCGTATGCCCTGGCGAAGACTGCCAGCCACCACGTGCTCGCCGCCTTCGGCACGTGACAATAGGCGACCCTCAGATCGGGGTCGCACACGAAGCCGTCGCCGCCGGTATTGTAGTCGTTGTCGCCCCACGACTCTGACCCCGCGTCCATTAGCGCGCACACGCGAGAGACGTTGGACAAGCGGGAAGTCTGGACAGAGGACCAGTTGTCGAGGAAAGTCTCTCGGTCAGACACGTCAACCTCTGTTTCTGGCAGCGACTGGAAAAAAGAAGCTAGAGTCTTCTTAAAGGTCACAGATCACTGCAAGCAGGACCTGTTGTTGGCTGACAGCCGACAATGTCTGGCTCAGAAGGAGCTGCTCTCTGTTGCTGTTGGACGCCAAGACGTAGACGAAGAAGACGAAGACGAAGCCACCGAGGACTCTAGCGCCCCTGTACATCCTCCCGACCGTGACCGCACAGGTGTTGCCCCAGCTCCTCCATTAAGGACGGCCACTTTTGGTCACTCTTCATCCATCTTGGGCCATTCCTTGCTCAGAGTTTCAACCTGAAAGGCGGCCAATTTGGCATTTTGGTCAATTTGGCACTCCCCAAATGGGTAGAATGAACACCATCTGCCACGTGAGAGAGTCCTGCAGTAGCATCTACAGGGTGCGCCATATGCTTTCACACCAATAATTCAGCTGGTATCGGCATCCCAAGAATAATTTCAATCAAGTCTTACTGCACGCTGCCAATGGAGTCTGACTTGACGTGGCCACCTCTTCAGAGGTGCTGCTGCACAACGCCCTCGGGACTATTGGCCTCAACTGCCACCGGAGGAGCCTCCAAATGAGGGGGGATTTCTGTGTGCCCCCCCCCCCCTACAGAAATGGAGGGGGAACTTCCTGGAGGATCTGGTAGAGGTCAACAACGGCTGGTCTGACCTCCATCCTTCTTTGACTGAAGCTCACTCAAAGTAGATTTTGTTTAAAAAGGCAGACAAGGATGAAAACTGGAACAACTTTTTCGGCCTCAGTGATGAGTTAAAGGGTTGGTTCGAACACATATGGCGCACCCTATGAGTGCAGTACCCGACCAAATCTTTCTCCCCCCACCTCAACCAACTGTCATACACATTTAGGCTTCACAAGTTTGTGCAAGTCACATAATTTCATTTTCCCCTCAGGTCCTCAAGTTATGTCTCACATATTAAACAAAGTGTGACCATCACAACTTGAGATGAAAAAGAATTTACAGTTAGATTATGGAATGGATGAATGCTTTTTTTCCAATCTTTTGTCTTCTCACTTTTTTGCTCTGTTCTGCTTTTTCCCCCTCTCACTCAGACACAAGCACAGTGCAGTGGAAAAGTCACGTCTGGCCACAAATCTCTCACTTGACGCAGTCACTGATGATAGCAGAGCTTTGTAGTAGAAAGAGGGACCAAGAATTCATTGGCTTTGCTACACTCTTCTCATACGCCTCTTCTGCCCAAAGAGTGGCGGGAACTGTTGGTGAATGTTCAGCTGAAGCCAAATTCGCTACTTTTTGCCGACTTTTTGGCATGTCAGCTTTGACTTCCGCCCTGACTGCGACGTTTCATTTGTGGTTGCACAGTGACGGACAAGCTGTCGACGTCGGCGAGCGTGTGGAAGTCGATACACGTGGACGAGGATGAGGACCGGGTCAAGGCTTTGTCCTCGATCCAGGACTGTTGTGACGCGCGTAAACATCCCTTTTTCCACGTCCAAGCGACCGAGCAACCGTGCGTAAACTGTACTCACACACACACACACACACAAACTGCTGAGGCACGCAAGCGCAGGAGAGAGAGAGAGAGAGAGAAAGAAGGAGAAAAAGTTGATTGCTTCACGCAGAATTATTTCCGCCGAGCTCCTTGGCCGATATCAGGCCTGGCAGATGTGTGAGATCAGCGCTCTACAAGACAAAAGATCCATTGCCATACCGCACTCGACCAGACGGCATCGTTGGGCATGGTTGCAGCGCTGATGCCTGCACCCGTTTGTCGTGACGAAGTCCACCAGTCAACTGGTGGGGTCCTTCAGGCTGAACAGGAAGCCACAAGCAAAACGATGCTTTGACCCCGATTCTCGGTCTTGGCCGATCCCGATTCCCGTGAAGCCTTTGGGAGTGTGCGCTCCACCTCTGTCTTTTCTTCTCCGTGAGCCCGTTTTTCTTCGCTCACACTGTCCTTCAGCCAGCTGTGAGTGTCTGATACAGTTTTCTTTCCCCGGAGCAGCAGACGTCTCTTGGCCCCGCCAAATCGGTTCAGCGTGAGCAGATGCATGACTTGCACCCCGACTCTCTCGTATTGTCCATCTTTGGCCACACCCCGAGTGGCCGGCAATTTGCTCCTTCTCTCCCGTCCAGGATCACTTAGGATCTCCCTGAAGTTGTCGTCGCCGTCCTCCTCCTCCTTCCCGTTACAGTCGTCGATGAATTCGCCGTCGAGATCAGCCCCGTGCGCATGTGAAGTTGTCTGCTTTCAGTCATTTCGCACTGCGATGGACAAGATTTCCTCCATTTTGCTCCACCCCACTGCGTACATAATGTAAGAATTTCTCTACCGGAGCAGACTGCAAGTAGAAATTTTGTCCTGCAGTGCCTGAATCTGCTCCACCTGAATATGGAAGCCAGTCTTGTGGTGTCCAGTAGCGTGCAATTTCCAGGGGCTACGTGGGAAATGCAAGCAGTTTGCGAAAGTGTTTCATTCTTAAACGTTTTGACTGAACAGCATTCATGAATACAAAACTCATTGGCCTAAGGGACTCACTTTTAAAACTGGAGTCTGGGATTTGTGTTGAAGAAATATCAAAGAACCTTTGGATTCGAACTTTGGGGGCAAAAAAAAGTTACTAGGTCATTTTCACCGCACAAAACAATTCGCCGGTTTGGCTTAGATGACGTGTGACAATTCAATTTTAAGGTCAACTTTAAAGGATGAGTACTAAATCAAAATCAGAGGCAGGACAAATTGGCCACTTTAGCTAAACCAGTATAAGTCTGGTGCTGATTCATTACCTAAGTAAGTGTGCAGTTGACCTTCACTGTAATAAAAATTACTCGTCAACTGCTTGGTTTTCACTGCTGTGATGTTTTTTACTCTCGCGAAGTCCCCCGAAACTACTGCAAAACACACAAAAAAGATCACTTTTCGGTACTTTGTGTACATGTTCATCAGACGGGCAGCTAAGAGAATATGGAGGCTTCTATTTTTTTTAAAGAAATCAGTATTTTTTTTTATCGTTTTTGCATTCAACAGTTACTCTTAGTGATTCATTCAGAAGTCCCGATCTCAACTTCTGCAGGAACTTGGGAAAGATTGAGGGGTTCATCCATCCATCCCTAGGTGGTGTCCTCATAGTGGTCGGGGAGTGATGTCCTGGAGAAGGACCTGGGCTTGCTACTCCTCCCAATGACTGACAGCCTTCTCCTAACTCTCCCGTCCCTGTCGGTGGTTACTTTGAGGGTGATGTGGTCCTTTGGCAGCCTCGTTCCTGCAGGCTTCGCTCAGCTACAAGGGACAAATCCTCAGCTTAACAGGCCTCTATAAAAAGGCCTGTTTCAGTTGCACTGCATTGATCTGGGGGACTGTACAGTGCAGAGTTCCGGCTGATGCCGTCTGTCCATGCTCACACTGAAATACATTGTTACGGCGCTTTTTCTACCTGTTCAGCCCGCCGTCACGTAGAAGGCTTGTGATGTCCAAGTGAGCTCCTTGGGCCAGCTGTTCACGAGACCCAAGCTACAGCGCCCCTCCAATCTGCTCTACCAAGCCAGACCTCTTCTAGTTGCCGGACAACTCGACCTTCAGGACCCGACTCAGTTGGGACACGTGAAACTTGGCCGCCAGCTCCTCCTGCTTCATCCCGGACTCCTCGGGCGTGAACAGAACCTTGATTTCATCTTCAAGTGAAAGTGATCGCCACGTTTGAGGCTGTTTTGACGCCCCTAGGAGCTGAATGGTCAGCGAGGCCCTTCAGCTCACCCTCTGGCCCTCTCCGGTGCCGTCTGCAGTCGTTCCACGCCGCAAAGATTGTACCCAACCAGATCGTCCCAGATTGTTATTGATCAGAGTTGCAATGCTCAACAATGGTGTTCTCCAAAGTGCAGTTGCCATAAAGGGCAAATGGCATTCATCTGGACTGCAACGAAGCTGCCAGTGTTGTATGCTGCAATGTTCAATTCATAGACGACCCTTCAGCCTGTCACTGTGAGTACACGGATTTGGGAGACCTCAGGCCATATTTGACCTTGTCATCGTTGCTTCACATTAACACTTTTACGTCAGATTGTTCGCTACTTTACTGTCTTCGTTACGTTCTGACCGTGGGCAGCAAATCAAGCCAGCTTATGAACTGCAAGTGGAGGTCAGGACTCCTAAGGCACTAATAAACACTTTGAGTGGAGGCTTCCTGATAACTGCCTCGTTTTGTGTGCTTGTACCATAGATTCTCTACCTCTTCATCTCCCACAAGTTTCCACCATCCTCGTCGGTGTCGCCTGGGGCGAGGGAGGCCATCAAGGGGTTCCAGGCCTTGTCTTGGGCAATCTTTGCTGGGGCCAACTGAGCCAAGACAGCGACAGCGACAGCGACGTGTCCACCATTATATCTGCCCCTCAAGTCTACCCAGTGAATCTTAGCTTGCCACAAATTTTCAGGGGGTAGGGAGGGTTTTTTGTCCAAATTTTGGGAAAGGGCATAAAACGGAGCAAAAATCAGGAAACCTCCTCGTCAAATTACAAATGCACAGTGCATTTATGGGGCCTAATCTCCCACGAGTTGGACGTGGCCAGCGTGATTTCCCTTACGCCCGAGGAAATGAAGCCTGCCCTAGCGCGGTTCAGTTCAACTTGAGGGCGATTAAGTCCCATATAATGCACCGTGAATACAAAGTTATGAAAAATATCCCCTAATACGTATGACTCGCACTTGCTCATGTCAAACGATGAAAATGGACAATCTGACTTAGACCGTGATGCATGCATTTGACTGTGCTTACTTTGGCAGCGCCGAGGCCGCAGTGCGGAGGCCGCTGTGTAGAGGCTGTTGTGACCTCGAGTTCGTGAAATGCTGCTTTACCAAAAAGGAACTATTTCTCTGCTTCGCATTGCGGTGCAAACTCTGAAGGCCGTCATTGAAAACCAACAAAATCGCACGTTTTTGCTCCACTCAGTGGATGTTTGCTCGCTCTCGCACTTGGCTTTGTTCGCTTCATGCATCTTGCCACAAAATCTACAGGGTGGCAACGGCTACGGCCCTCTGTGATGGGGTGATCTGGTTCGCGGCAAGCTGCACCTGCGCCTGCAACGTTGACATCCACCTCCGTGGGTCTTAATGCAAATCAAGTACTGTAGTCAAGTACATCAGGATGTACAATAGAGCCTGAGTCAAAGGCTTGTTTGGCTGCACCCGCCAAGAAGTGGCTACGGCCTCTGGAGCTGTGGCCGCCCACGTGGGCCAACTTCAGAAGGTCAAAGTTTTCACGAAACAGCTATTTGCCAGTCTCTTGCTCAGTAGGTCCTCTTTGGTGCGTAACATTGAGGCTTGTTGGCCCAGCGGCCGCAGCTCCACAAGCCCTCTTCTCCCTGCAGCCTTCGCAAGGCCGCAGCCCTGACTGAGGAGATGCGGCCCAAGAAGGACTTGACTCTGGTTCCAGATATCCCGGTCGCAGGTGCTTCGTGCCGCAGTCCATGGGTTCACCAGGACCGGAAGTTGACTGTGCGGTGCTGATTTCACTCACTCGTTCTTATATCCGGACTCATGTACTGATCCACAAGAAGGGCGGAAGGACCTGACTTGTGACCACTGCGACGTCACAGCAACCACTGACGGAGGGACGGGAAAAAATCAAAGTTGCCCGCGCACGCCTTTTCACAATTTTTTTTTTCTTTTTGGCTATTTTTGAAAAAGTGACGGATGACGGCACAGGAACAGTCTCATTAGGGTCATGACAGAAGGGAGAAAAATCTGTCAAGTTCAACGCGCCTTAAAAAAGAAAAAGCCGACAAAGTGTTTCAGTTCAGTCTATCTCTATACGGTTTTTAATCACTCTTCGCCCTCCTGGTCTGCACCGCGCTGATTTCTCTACCAGACAAAAAAATCCATATTCATCACCTTTGTGTACTTCTTTATACAGTGGAACGTCTGCGTGAGAATGAGACCGAGCGATTTGACTCTTGCGTGCAGATTATTCTCATACAGGGACCGACTTGACAGGCACGCTTCTGTAGGGGGGCTCCACTGTACAGGGTGCGGCAAGCAAATCGATCACTATAGCATGCTGGACTTGGAAGCATCTATGCAAGGCACTTTGTGCAAGCAGCATAACCAGCGTGCGAGTCCAGCTTGAAAAACAAGCACGGCAGAGGTCAACACATACTTGATTTCACATAAACACCTGCTGCGATGGCAATGACGGCCTCCTTGAGCACGCCTCCTTGACCTATTCTGACGCAAGGTTGCGCCAGGCATCAGAAATACGCCGCTTCAGCGCGGGAGCGTCTGGCGCACGTGGTCCGCGCTGGTAACGCCAGCCACTCTGGCTCTGGGCTGGAGGGTGGCTGCAGCTCCTTGTCCCAGATGGAGATTTCTGGGAGCCACATATCCGGAACTTCTTGGTGCCGAAGCTGCTAATAGGCCTCGGCACTGACCTTGATCCCAGAATCCACCAAAAATGAAGGTGAAGTGACCACCAGGTCACCAGGCCCAGAAATATCGCGCCAGAGTCTCGTTGGCGAGGAGATCCTCTGGCGCACTCTCACCTTGGCACAGGATCACCTGATCATTGAGCTGGTTGTGGTGTGATGCCAAGGTAGGGAGCTTTCATCAGAAAAGATGATTGTCTTGAAACAGTTCAAGAGGACTCTGGCGCCATCCAGGCGGCGTTAGCGTGCCTTTGGCGCAACGTAGGGGCGCAACGTCATGTAGGACCTCAGACCGCATTCGGAGTAATCGCGCGCGGCGCACGGATCGGTCGGAAGCATCCAGTTCTCTCCCGATCAGACATGACGTTGGCGCACTGTTTGGGTCTTGTTGGTGTCCTTGCGGCAACAACTGCATACGGTTCACATGTGTTTTTCGGGAGAATTTTGAAAGTGATCGATTTGGATGGCACACTCTGTACTGTCTCTGTCACTTTTTTTTTCCTTTATGTGTGTATATTTTGTCTCACCGAGTTGGTCGCATGTCCGAAACGTTGTTGCAGACTGAAGACTCACTTCCGAGTCGCGAGAGCCTTTGGACCACCCTGTATAGCGGGCACCTTCTGCATTCAAGGAGCGGAGATTCGACGTGACCACCCTGTGTAATTACAACAGGGGTACTAGATATTTTAGTCGCACTTCTCTCACCAATAATCTTTTTAGTGACTCCCAGAGTCACCCGATTTTTCACCGGTCCTACGTGAAAGATTTGTCTATATATCTCTTAGCATGTAGTAAACAACACTGCCTTACATTACATGACTTACTCCTTTTTTACTGTTATTTTTCATTGAATGACTTTTTGCCATGTTCACTGATCTCCCAAATGGAAGCTGTGCTTGTGAAAAAGTCTTGGCACTCTTTTTGGATCACTCTGCAGAGCAAATCTGTGGGGAAAAGGTTACTTATGAAATGCAAATGAAGTTGGTCTTTTTTGTAGATTGTTTTTTGACATTCAGCTGTTTGCTTCAAATTTCAGGGCTGGTAGTTTTTGATCATTGTCTCATTTTTGCGTCACAAGTAGATTAGTGAAAGTAAGAAAAGGTGAAGCTGCTTCAAAATTTTAGACATTTAGTCACTCACTCTTTAGCAAAGGTCCTCTATCACATGGTAAGTATTAAGATGACGCCAAATTTTGTTACGCTGTTGGTACCACACCTCGGAATTTTGAAGAATTTTAGCAGTTTGGGATGACAAGCATTGCATTTGAGGCTTTCTCTATCTCTTTGACCTTTTGTTGCTTCTGTCGCACTCTAAATTTACATTCGACCACCAGATCTTTGACGCTCAAGGACTGATTTGACGTTGCGGACTAAGATCCCGAGGTCTCTTCTTGACTTGTTCGGTCCCACGGCACGGGTTGGACGCTTTGACGTTGGTCACGATGAATCAGGGTTCCCCTCCTTATCAACGGGTGCCTCTCCAGACAGGTTTCATCGCCGGGGCGGAAAGCCTCCCTCCGGCCCGGACTTTCTTCCACCCGGCGGCATCCGGTAGAGCTCCTAGCTGCCCTCCCGTCAAGTTCGACTTACGCCAAAAATCATTCGGAGCCGCTGCAGAGTTGACTTAAACCGAAACTTGTGCATAAAACACCGAACAAATTTATTTTCTCTTCATACCAGGGAGAAAACAAGTTCTCGCCCAGAGCAGACAGCGAACACAGACGGGATCCTTTTTAGACAAAAAACTTAAAAAAAGAGGCCAGGACTCGACATAATTTTTGCCTTAACGTGCTTCATCCTTGGAAAGAAAATGGGGGAAAAAAGGCATTGACGAACTAGACTTTTTTCCAGCTTTGTCCTTTGTAATGTTGCGGTGTGTTGATCTATTCATTTTTTCCTCCCGGAGTGTTGGCTTTCTTTTTCTTCTCCTCCTCACGCTCAGAGTTGTCCGCTGTCATCGATGACGACCTTTGCGGAGCATTTGCCATTCTGAGATCCATAAGACTCGATCTGGAAAGTGGAGTAGACACAGTCATTGACAACTCAACATCCCGGCTTTGGCTGGCTACAATCGCTCAAGAACAGGCCTCAAGCTAGACAAAATGTCGTCTCGTGGCAACCCTGGCCAGTATGGACAGGGAGCTGAGGAAGACTTCGCCTTGAAAAAGGCGAAAAAAACCCTCTGCCCAGGCATAAATGAGCTGCCATGAAGAAAAGTCTTTTTTCTGGCACCCTTAGGGACCTGACCTGAGCAGTGGACGGGCTCTTGGCCAGGGGGTGAGGGTGCGACGAGAACATGGCGCACGTGATCAAGCTGTTACCGTACCTTCTTGACGACGTCCATGCCTTCGACGACCTGTCCGAACACCACGTGTTTCCCATCCAGCCACGAGGTCTTGGCCGTGCAGATGAAGAACTGGGACCCGTTGGTGTTGGGACCCGCGTTCGCCATGGACAAGATGCCTAAAAAGAAAAAAAAGTTGTGCTTAAGACCCTATTTTGAGCGTTTTGGGGAAGAAGATACGATGGAACTTTCCGAGATTGATCTTAACGCAACTTCTCTTACCAGGTCCAGTATGCTTCAGCTGGAAGTTCTCGTCGGGGAACTTGTTGCCGTAGATACTCTTTCCGCCGGTTCCGTTGTGGTTGGTGAAGTCTCCTCCCTGGCACATGAAGTTGGGGATGACCCTGTGGAAGGTGGAGCCCTTGTAGCCGAAGCCCTTCTCGTTGGTGCAGAGCGCGCGGAAGTTCTCGGCAGTGCGGGGAACAACGTCAACACGCAGCTGAAAATGCAAAATAATAAGTCGCACCCACGTGCCAAAGCAAACAAATCGCTAAAACAGGCAAGCAAATATCGCTGAACTTTGTATCGCATCAGTAACTTCTCATGCAGCGCGTGGCAAGCCTGTCAGGAACTTGTCGAGGACACCGAGAGCACCGAGGCGGTTTTACAAAGATCCTTGATTATGCAAGGTCTGGTGCGGCGCCCACCCACGCAGAGCAATGAGCTGTGGATCTAGCCAAAGTTCGGCCAGACAATCCTACAACAACACATCGAGGAGAAAGTTTGTCGAGAGAGGCTTTCTTACACTCTACCACGCAGCTGAAAGTAGGCCCGGTGTTCGATGGGGCCACTTCTACGCAGTCAGTTCTCCCATCACCAATGGGCGCAGCCCACAAGAAAGCATCATGGGTTAAGTCTGTTCCCCAGTTACGCGAGATCGAGCCTGCGGGTCGACCCACAGGCTCAGGGTCGACCCACAGACGCATGAAGAAACTGATATAGAGAGGAAGCCTGCTTCGTTTGCAGCTATAGTCAAGTCTCATTATTGGAATCCTGATAAGATTCTTATATAACACAAAGGGGACCTATCTGACGTATGTGGCAAAAAGAACCCGGATTGACCAAACTCATGCATGCTTAAAGGGAAGTTATTCGGTAAAAATCTCAGCAGCTTTCAAACATTCGCCCACTGGATGTTATTACCTCAGTTAAAGTCTCCAAACCATGCTGCACCTGGTGCAAAACTACCTCTGACTCCAGACTAAGTCATAGCTATATGGAACTAGGTGAACAAACCTACGGTGCATTGGGTCAAGTTCCAAAATTTGCATTGTTTGCCCTAGCTTGTGTGTCTATGACATACTTATTACACGCATACAGTCCATATCATCCTATGTGCACATCTGCGTAGTGGAGATGTCATGTCCATACCCACATATCTACTGAGGGAAAGTTTGAAAGCCACCTGCATTCAGACCTCCTGTTATCCTTGTTAAAGTTTCTTAACCTAACAGTGCTTAGAAGCGCCTCCACTTTGATGTGACTCAAAGTCTCAGGTGCCCCGGGATGTTTTAGTCGCTTGGCCCGAGTCGATGCACCCCAAGCCCAGATATCAACGCTTTCAGCTAAGTCTGAACAATGTCTTTGTGATGAGTCACACATCGAGTCGGTGCCCTAAATAGACGGACGTCGGGGGTCAAACATGGCAAAGAAAGCTATGATTTCATTGCCCGATCTTTGTTGGCCCGATGTCAAGAAAAACGTGGGTCGACCTCACCCCAATCCCCAACCGCGTCATGCAAAGACTGCCAAACACGAGTCTTTTCAAAATTGGAAAAATCTTCCCAAAAAAGTAGGTTAAGCATGTTAAACTGACAGGAGAGAAAAGAGAAAGGTCGAAATTTCGAAGAAATCACTGGATGAAAGAAAAAAAAATTGTAGGACAGAAAATGGATCGACCTTATAGGCTTTTCCGTCCGCAGATGGCGCCACCGATGACGACGCCAACGCGGCCGGCGTGGCAACTACTAGGGATGGATCTGCGGGACAACCCCGCCCAGTCCGCCCCCTCGCCTCCCTCCCCGCCTCTCACGCCCCTAACACACCCCTTTCACCACTACCACCATCCTACAATACCGGTTCTACTCTGGGTATGCCTCGTTCCTGGCGCGTGAGGCCTTCGAGGGCTCCACTAGGCAGTCCAAGTTAGTTGGGGGGGGGCTCCTGCCGCCGTCCTAGGACGTCTCACCTCCATGACGATCCTTCCCACCGGCTTGCCGCCGGCGCTCATGTCGAAGAAGACTCTGGGCAGGGCCATGTTCAGGCTGATCAGGGGCAACACTGACGACGGCGACGATCACCAAAAGTGCGTCCACGAGGAGGAGCGAGAAAGAAAAGAACCTTCCAGTTCAGGAGTGGTAAAGCAGCAGAGAAGAGAAGGAGGGAGGGAGAGTGACCAGAATATGCAGCCTGAAGACACCCAAAACACGACAAGAACTCCGCTACCCAATTGTCTACTCTGGTCAGGGACGCCTTGAGGTCCTTCTCGTTAAGTTTAGCTGCATTAGAGTCTAGGTTACCGGGGACCGACAAACATCCCAAGCCCATGGAGTGAGGAGGGTACTGGACAGTTGTCACCCGGAAAAAGGACGCCTCTTGGGCGACTTTCCGCCCAAACGTTGGTCACAGCCAGAAAAAAAGCGTCTCCGCTGCTGAGCGGCTTATGCCGGCCGGCTAATGGATGGCTACCGATATGGTAAATCATAGATTGTTGAGGTAACAACATTTTTCCTAGCTTTAAAGAACATCCTCATCTATGTTTTGGGGAAGAGCCTCGTCTCACATTTGGTGCGGTCAGACTTTTAAGTTTTAAAAATTAAAATTTTTAAGCTTATAGTGCAACATAATGAACGAAAAGTCGCCGGGGACAGGAGACGCCGAAGGCAATGCAAAGCAGCTATCTAGAATGAGCAAACCTAAAATAAAAGTGAGACCACGAGAAATTTTTGGCAAATTTTTGACCTCTGATCAATCAGGATCGTAGAAAAGGAAGGCTTCAAGACGGGAAAAATATTATTAGCGGCCAGGGAATATTCCAAGAGCTGCAGTGGGGAGGTCATTCTTGGCGGGAAAATTCAAATTTGAAATCTGGTTGGGTGGGGACGGACACGACATGTGAATGTAGTCTAGTCTTCGCTGCTCCCCTCCATCCGTGTGGTGCTGGGTTTATGGCACTTGCATGGTTTGCAGGCACGTAAGACAGGTTCCGTAACGAGCACAAACTGTACACGTCATCTTAAGCGAGTCTCCATGGCTTGATAAGACTCAATTCTAAGAGTAGAAGTATCGATAAACGAAGACTATGTATAATAAACTATAAGCTGCTTCGCTATAGCTTAGCTTTATGGGCCACATTTTCTGTCAATGACTTCGAGGTCGGGTCAAAAAATGTCGAAGGTTCAATGACAAAACACGGAGATGAATGAAGAATTTGTCTGGCGAGGTAATTTTGTAATTTGCCGGAAGATTCTTGGTTTACCCTCCTACCCTGTCTTCATATTGCACCTACCAAGTGATTGTGCCTGCTACAATATAGTCATAACTAAACGCTAATAGAGTGCGGTTCATATGAAGTGGATTTTTGCACTCGTTTCAGAAAAAGTCCAATGACAGCGACCATGAATCCAAAATCTCCCTTCAAGTTGTTGCTTCATCTTGTTGTCCTCGAAGGTGCTCAATGCATTTGGTGTCGTCATCAAATGATTTTTCCATGGCAACATTTCTTCCATGTAGTCCAAGCCGATTCGACTCTCCCAGACTCGAGGCCGAGTCGAGTCTCATGTCTGTAGTGGAAAGGGGAAAGTTCTGTTCAACCGTACTTCTAGGGCAGAGAGTCGAACTGTGTCAGCCACGAAAGCTTGATGGGAATTATTTATTGAAAAAACATCTGTATGAAAGTTGTCGAAATATTGGGAATCACTTCGAATGGAGGCAGATCAGCGTGCGCCAATTTTCTTTACCTAGCCTGTTTCTTATCTGTGAAGTGATGTCACCGGCGCAAGAAAAGACTCGCTCGCTGTGTACAGAGGTCGCTTGAATAGACAGATGTTAGATGGCCCGCTCAAACAGCAGTGGAAATCTTCTTCAGCTTCCTGGGCTTGATTCGGGTCAATTATTTGGCCTCGTGTCTCGAGTCCCCTGAGTCTCCCACAATCTGTCTCAAGTCCTCGAGTCCTCGAATCTTCGAGTCTTTGGGTCCTCGTGTCTTCGAGTCCTCGAGTCTTGTCTATGTACTCATCTACAGCTTCGGCCAAATAAGATCCAGAGTCGCCGGTGACAATTCCACCAAGCTGGAGTGGTGTCTAATCCAAAGAGGAAAGATCACGTCCTTTGGTTTGTGCTTCACCACCATAAGCATATGTCATCTTGGCCCTGATCTTCCAGAGGCTTCAGGGCCTGTCTTCGAGTCCTCTTTACGCTGTACGGACCGAGGTCACGGTTCACGAGACATTTCGTGGTTTGAAGTTCGCTGCAAGCCCTTGTGCTCCTCCACATGTCTTTCATGGCAGTGAGGTCAGGAGTTCTCACAGCTTTGGGACCTTCTTCCGTCATGTCTTAGCAGAACCTCTCTTGATTGTTCGGCAGACCTGGGTTGCTCCAGGGCTCATGTCATTGGCAATCTTGGCGGGCATTTTTCCACATGTGTGGAGGATGGGAATGGCTGTCCTGGTCCCAAACCAGGTATTCATCGGCATTTCTTGGCGCTCGGAGCAAGAAGATTTTTGTTACTGCACTCCTGAATGGTGGTGAGTCACAGCGGTCACTCTCGTTCTTGGCCGTCTTCTCCAGCACGCCGCCATAGGTGTCAACAGAAGTTTTATCTGATTTTCTGTTGGTCGCTTGAGCATTTCCAAATTTCCCGTTTGTTAAGACAAATCCTTCGGTTAAAGCTTAAAAGCAGCATTATGCCTTTTTTACCATGGAATCCCCCACAGTGTTAGGATTTTTTATAGAAGTAATAGGCCCCCCAAAGTCGACTACAACCGGAGACTGCCGCTGCTCGCCATTTAAGCATAATATTGCTTTTTAATATTTGATAGCTTTAAATAAGACCTACTAAAGATTGCAAACCACCTCCGATCAAACATGGATATTCTGTTTAGCTTTCAGAGGCCTTCAAAATTGAATGCATGCTAGTAATTTAGTAGGCCTACTTTTGCATTACTACATAGAGAAAAGGAATGTTACGAGACACTCACACCACACAAATTTCTACTAACCTTCCACTTTAGAGAAATCTGGTGAAGTGAATTTATTGTTTGATGCCGTCTCCTATTTGACCAAAGAAGTCAGTCAAAAATTATTTTCACCTCCTGGGGAATGTGTTAAAAAGAATTGGCCAAAATTTTGCGAAAAGGCATAGGACACCAAAAAAGAAACTTGCCAGAACTGAAAAAAGACTCTGAATGGAAAGTTCTTGAAAAATTCCGGAAAGGTTAAGTCGGTCTTCAGCCTCTGACTCGCCGTCTTTCGTGGCATAAAAATGCGATAAGCGAGACATGCGCAAGCCTAATAATAATTGACGTATTCCTCACTTATCTGTACTGCTTAGTCTTACCCAAGCGAGGCAGTTTTTTCTCTTTCTTTTCCTGCTCAGAACACAAAACGTTACCTTTGGTCGCCCAAAATTGTTCGTGCAGAGAGCGAAAGGAAAATGAATTGGAAAATACCTTGGTCGCTTCTTCTGACGCTCATCTCCTTCGCCGGCTTCGCCTCGGTCCAGTCGGAGTTTACGGATCCCTACTTGGTCATAGACACACCGACCGCCGAGGACCTCGGCTTCGACGTCGCGGTTCTCCAAGACGCGTATGTGTCTTTGACCATGCCTGAGCTGAAGGGGGACAACTTGGAGTCGGGCGTGACAGTCATCGGAGATCTGCAGTACAACTCCGCAGGTAAGGACAGCAACAGGCGAAGGACGTTTGGGATGCTCGTGATTGTCGCCACTGTGCCTGTCCCGTCCATACCATGTTACCAGCTCAGGTATGTTGCGCTGCTGTGAGATCGGGGTCGTCGCCAACCCCGGGACTAACGGGTCTTCTGGGTGTTTCTCGCCCCCCCCCCACCGTGGTGTCTTGGGGTGTGGGGAGGGGGTTGGGGGGGGGTGGGGGGGGCCGGGG
>JAAUXU010156967.1_pt1 | contig 39616 bp, 34 predicted proteins | sample 7278151 | NCBI WGS metagenome assembly JAAUXU01 (sample SAMN14350113, study PRJNA611818) | marine sediment metagenome | isolation source: surface marine sediment (1.8m) | place: French Polynesia: Moorea | collected 2018-08 | reverse complement strand
TAGTGGTCACATATAGTTTGATCTCCAAACAGTCAGCTTATGATTGAGTTTGCACTTCATGTCTGCCACCCCCAAGGAAATCATTCACCCCCACCCCCACCCCCACCCCCACCCCGGGCCCGCCAGGGTCGCCGGCCTCAACTTTTTTGAGACCCAAGAGCCCTGACCATTCATCGAGGCCCTTAAAGTTGTCTCTTCACAGCTTGCACAGCTGCTTCTGGCCGAACACTGCGCACGCGCAGGTGGAGGCCAGAAAGTCGGTCTCACGGAAGGAGACGACCCCAGAGGCATTGGAACTGACACCTTTCCTACTCCTCAGAGCATTTCTAGTCCATAGCTTGGGATATCAGTTGAATATTTTCCCAAGCACTGAACTATTTGCTTGGTTTCTTAGGTGACTGCATGAACATTATGACTTGCACTGGTGAAGAAAGTATTACTGACCTTGGTGACCTCTAAAACGGTGCCCAATGAGTTCTGAATGCGGAAAATATTCACCCTGTAGCTACAATCATCAATACGAGGTGACTTGAGACGGTTTGTACCTGACAAGGAATGTGAAGAGCGACATAAGCAAACATAACCATGTGTGAACTGAAGAGATCTAGGCTGGATGCGTAATATAGCACAGGTGCCTTGCAAATCTTGATGGGCCACCCTGTCCCGGCCGTGCACGCCAAACCACTAAACAGCGTTTCCGCTGTTACGAGCAACAGCAGATCGGTATTCTCTTGGCATGAAGAAATCGACAAATAGCAGATGATTTTGCAAGTGCATTCCTTGTTCTTGCACGCAAACGCAAATCGTGCTACGTGGAGGTGAAGGACAAGGTTTCCCATGAGCTCTCCTTTTTTTCTCACGCCTTCCAGTTTTTTCTCACGCCTTCCAGTTTTTTCTCACGCCTTCCAGCTTTTTCCCACGCCCTCCAGTTGTCACGCAGACGCCCGTCATCTCTCAATTCGTATCTGGTCTTGGTCGTTGTCGGTGGTGCGAGCAGCCAGAGCCGCGTGGCAACCCTGACATCCTCGTTAGGCCAACACTATTCAAGGCGCCTTCTGCAGCATTTGTGGAATTCGGTGGCATCGCTGACGAACTCTGTGGAATCTTTTAAATGCAGGGATCTTGGACAAGGACTCGTCTGACAAGGACGGATTGATGTCAAGGGGACAGAGGGGGTCGACTGGGTCTTGGCGGAGGTGGTCACGGTCGTGTGAGAGGGTGACAGCGGGACAAAAGCGGCATCACTTTTCTCCGCTCATACTGTGCAGTCGCAGAACGCACGCATGAACTTGGGGGGGGCCTCAACACCCTTCGCATTCATACAGGGGAACCCCCAGTGATGTGGCAGCCCTGACGTTTTTATGACAGAGACTGTTGAGTAGAAATCGATGATATTGCATTGTAATGTACACTTTTTCCTACATCTATAGGTGGGCCCAAGCACAGGATCCCTTTATATTTTCCTCCATTGCACAAAATAACAACCATGTTATATTCTTACTCATCTCATGATCCGTTCATATTTACCACATATTTCAGAGCGGGTTTTTTTTCGTTTTTAAGTCTTTTATATTATGTCAGGTGGATGTCCTGTGCGTGCCTCATTTCCCTAGGCTGACAGTCCTCTTAGTCTTGACTAGGGATGATCGGGCAAGTATGACTCGAGCTCAGTTCCCGGGCACTCGAATCTCTTTTACCCCTATGGGAAGCACAGCTTCAGAAGTGGTCAGTGTTGTCACAGCCAACTCGGCTCACCGCACTGATAGAAGATGGATATGATGCTGTTGTGGTGGCTCCAGCTGGCAACCCTGCCGTTGACCGACGCCTCCGGCGAGTAAGCGCTGCCTCGGCCCCTCCCTCCCTCCCTCCCTCCCTCCCCCCCCCCCCTGCGCTGACGCATGAGAGCGGCTTGCGTGAAAACGTCCTCGTCTGTCGACCACCCCTGGAAGGCAACCCGGGCCAGTAATTGGCGCTGACTGGGATGAATTAATCGCTTCTTCACTCAAAGTCCTGGTGTGGCCGGAGGAGAAGAAGCGAGATTAAACTCTTGCTCTGAAGCCGCCCTTTTTATCAAGTCTCTTCCCATTTTCTCTCCCCTTGCATAGTCATATTTTTGCACTATCTGCCTGTCAGATCTTTGATTGGCCTTCCTTCCCATGCCCAACGCCTCCTCCTGCACGCTGACGGACAGGGCCAAGAAGGAGAAGAAGCTCCCGGAACGATTCTCACCAACCGTCGATCTCCCCCCCGTCCCCCCCCCCCCATGCGTGTACGTATGGGACTTGGTTCGCATCCTTCACTACTGCTGTGTCTTTAGTTCTAATACGCGCCCCCCTCGGTCGTCTTTGTACCCAGTTTGCTTTGCCCCATGATTGATATGCCCAATTTATTCCGGCTGCCTGCCTTTCTCTTATTCTAGGAGCTGAACATGCTAGTAAAAAGGGGCCGACATTTTAGGTCTCTCAACAGTCTGCCCATTTTTTTTTGGGGGGGGGGGCGGAGAGTTGGGTTGGAGCTGCCTGCCTCTGCTCAACATCACCCGACTCGTCTACCGGACCCCAACCTGACCCGACAGCAATGACAAAGACGTGAGTGCCTTTTCTTTCCCACCTAAAGTGCCTGCTCAGTGGCAGTAGCCCGGGCAGTAGCTTGATAGGCCTATGGGCCTGAGCAAGAAAAAAGCACTACCACGCTAGTCACGCTGAACATCAAAAGTGCATGCTCATACCAGTTAAGATGAGATGCAAGACTATCTCCACTTTTGCCCGCTACCTGGGGTCAGGCAAAAATGCACAGTGTGGATAATTGCAAAGCTAAGACTGCCTTAAGGGGCTGAGAGAAGAGGGGGAGGGAAAAAAAACATTCCTACGAATCTTCTGGGTCGTCATCATTGGCACATTTGAAGAGCTGGACGCGAACTGCGCCAGCCTTTTTTGGGTGGGCGCTTTTGGGTCGACCCAAAATGGTGGACGAGCTCATTAGTCCTTTCATCGCCCTTCCTCCGGGCAGGCAACAGTTTTATTATGTAACTCAGACGCTCAAGTATTGTTTAAATCTCTTTGTTTTCTGCCCCATTCAGAAGTGGTCGCGTGTCCAGCCGGGACCAAAAAGATTTTTGGGTGGTTGTTATGAGGGGGGGGGGAGGCTAAAGAAGAAAAACCCAAACACTCGAAGAGCAAACAAGTTGTTTCATAGCTCACGACCAAATTTTATTTGGGCCACAGGGTGACTGCCAAGAGCTGGTCTGTCTGTTTGTGTGTCTGTCTGTCTGTCTGTCTGTCTGTCTGTCTGTCTGTCTGTCTGTCTGTCTGTCTGTGCGTCTGCCCGTCTGTCCGTCCGTCCGTCTGCCAGACAAAGAAAAGTCTCTCACACGGAGAGAAGAGAGAATATTCAGTTTGGGGAAGACGCGCACGCACCTTGATTTCCCACACACACACACACACAGGTGGTGTCGGTGTCCAGACAAAGGAAAAAAAATGCGTTTTTGAGTACTGACGGACTCAGACAAAGGAACACAGCTCATTCTTTCCCATTTTCGGGAAGAAAAAAAGGGGGGAACCCGTTTGATTCACCCATTTTCTTTATGGGGGACAAAGACCTTTTTTTTTACTTTATGGATGTCGGACAGGTGGAAAACGGGAGGGAGTAAAAAAAAAAGGGTCAAGCCTTTGAACAAAGGTAATAGAGCAAATAAACTTGTTCTTTTCTTGCACGCACAATGAGATCTTGGCACAAAAAATGAAGAGGAAACCGGAACCAAATGTTAATGAGAAGCGTTTACGCGTCACACGTCTCAATGGGCCTGACGTGAGCACAATGAAGGCCCACTTTTAATGCCAATTATGCCTGCTGCACGCTCAAAAAAATGGGGGGTGTGAAGCAGAGCAGGAAAAAAGACTTTCTGGATGCGCTGACTTTGGTGAGACCGGACTTTGGGCGGGCGAGGCCGCCCAAAAGCTCATTTGGGGCACCCCAAATTATACTGGCTGGGTCGAGGCTGCGCAGAAAAATGAACCAATTATTGGTAGCATTAAAAATTAGCCCGCCCAAAGCCTGATTCGCTCAGACCGACATCGTTTCAATTCCGCCTTAGTCTAAGACTCCTCGTTTGTACTCATCACAGCAGTGCAGTAGCTGACCTGAAATCAGTTTCGCCATTTCTCTCGGGCAAATGAGAGACTTTCCAGCGATTATGATGCCATTGGCAAATGCAGACTCGTTCGGCGCCTGCGTCCTCGGGGTCGCGGCGAACGTGACGCCAACTCCCATATTTTGACAGATTAAATGACTTCTCCCAGAAATTTAATGCAGGGCCTCGGAAATAAACATTAAGGCCTGGAGGGAGAGAGAGTTTGAGGCCTCCTTTATGTGAACCCGCTGCTCACTCAGGCCCAGACAGGAGAGAGAAATGAATGAACATTGTTCACATATAATACCTGCAAAAATAACACCTCCCCCCCCCCCCAACGCTCTTGGAGTTATTGTTATCACGATCCGAGAAGTGCAGAAAGAGAGGGAAAATTGCACAAAGTGTTCATCACTCATGTAATACAGGGTGAGCGAGCAAAACGTTGGCCTGAACTTGAAACGCCCGGTGTTTGGCCCTGCCCAAAGGTGAACTGGAGGCCAAGAGGCAACTGATCGCCAAGCACGTGGCGTCTGGTGGTGTTCTCGTCGACGACGGACCTGTGGCAGAGGGCCTGGTGTGTCACGGGCCAAATCGAAGCTTCACTGTCCTGTTTTCTCCTCCCAGCTGAGAGACAAAAGGCCTCTCCAAGCACGTGTCAACGCTAATTGGGCCCAGGAGACCAGGTACGCCAGGTGTCTGGTGATAAGCGGGCATAATTTGTTACCGAGAGAGGGCGCAGTTTTAATTGGAAGAGCAGGGGTAAAACTGTTTATTGGCGGGTGGGAGAGAAGAGAGAGGTCGTGACATCATTAGAGGGGGAAAAAGTGTCTGGCAGAGAGAGGGGGGAGAATTCCCCCTCCCCCCTCTGTCTCTCAGGTTTGATTTATACAGGGCCCCCCCTTTTTTTGCCCGGCGAGCTCATGATTAAGCCTCTCCACTAATTAAAAGATGCCTCGGCTAAACTTTGCTTTCTATTACAGAAGAGGCAGAAAATTGCGCTCACTCGCGTTTATTCTGTTCCGCAGCGCAATTACTGACGCAATTACCGGCCAGCCAAGCGTGAGCCCAGGGGAGGGGGCGGGTGCTGATCCCTCTCAACCCCCCCAAACAAATGACAAAGACTCCGAGGCAAAAAGAAGCGGATAAACAGTTACATACACAAACACAGCTTGGCAAATCTCCATAGTGGAGAAGTTCGTCCGTTTGTCTGTCTGTCTGTCCGTCTGTCTGTCTGTCTGTCTGTCTGTCTGGCAGGCAGGCAGGCAGGCAGGCAGGCAGGAGCACAAAAAAGGCTTCGTTCGAAGAAATCCACGCATACAGAATGGGGGAAATTGCCAGACACACACAAATTTCGAATATGTGACTGAAGGCGAGAGGTAATTATGAGGAGAGAGAGGTAAAAAAAAAATATGAGCCGCATCTGACTCTCCATTTCCCCGATTTCATAATTGTTTCAAAATAATGGCGCCTGCGCTGAGTGTCGAGAATGGATCAAGGGGTCGTGGCATTTCCCCGGGCAGGCAAAGGCGCCGGCTTGAACGGTCCGGGCGGGCCCGGATCACTTTCAGTCAAGTGGGCTTGAAAATGTGGCTCTGCCCAAGTCGAGAAGCAGAGCTACAGAGTCAACAAGACCTGATGACGACGATGAATGAGGTGAGGAAATTGGTGCAGATCTCAACGCACCAATAGAGCGCCATCGTCGGGAGGAGTTCGTGCTACTCGTGTGCAATGTGCAGGGGGTCGCAGAGCGTAGGAACCTTGCACACCTGCTCAAATGCATCGTGGGCCTAGGCAACTACAGGGTGTCCCGGTTGCGGAGGATGACGTTACACGAGCTTAGACACTTGGCGTCCACCCCGTCTGGGACACCCTGTAGAGACTCATGTCTCACGGCAAAAGTATGGAGTACGTAAATGCAAGCTGGTTTGTGCAATTAGTTTTTTTTTATGTTATGTGCACATCATTTTCGAAAAGGTCAATGTTAACCCTTCACTCGGAGTCTGATGATGAGTGAAGAAGCCAACAAAGCCGAAATGTGAGTTCGTCGGCTTCAGGAATGACAACAAAGTGCCTGACGACGATCTTAGTGGCACAAAAGAGTTGCAAACATTGCAAACTTGTAAATGAAACTGCTAATTTCCCCCTCATTAACTCCTTAACCTTAACATCTAATGACTCATTTTTCAAATTCCACCACTTTTCTTACTGCACCATGCGATACCCGAGGGGTCGCAGAAGGGGACCCGATATCGGGCGCGCCAAAGCGCAACCGGGCTCGTTCGATAGAAGAGATTCAAAATCGAACCGGAGTTAATCACTGTACGGGTTTGAGCAATAGATTTTTCAAAATTCTTGGTGCAAATAAAAATTTCAATCTGCTCTTTCAAATGAAGGTCCAAACACGGACTGAGCAACTGGGCTTCATCTACCTCACGTAGCTGTTGATCCCCCCACCAAACAAGCACCAAAAATGTGTGAGAGTCAAACTTTCCACTTTGGGAGGCCATAACTCACTTGATTTGCAAAGTTCCCTTTGCAAATGAAAATTTTTAATCTGCTCTTTCAAATGATCCGCGTCACGCACGTCCCCTGGCCAATGACGACTTGGCTGCGTCCAGCATGGCCGGCGACTGGAGCCAGGAGTGCCGCGCCAGCAGCGTTGACGTCACTTTGCCAAAAAAAACCCAAGGCACCGAGCAAATATAGGGCGTTCCACAAGAAGCCTTAGCCTTGGGGGTCGCCCATTCTAGGCCTATTAGTCATTACTTAGCTTTCACCAAGCCACTCACCCAAAAGTGAACGATGAGGCGGTTTTAATTGAGGGGCCTCAGCTGAGGCCTGACAGAGAGAAGAAAAAAAAACAACCAACCACTGCAGCAGTCATAAATCAAGACTCTTCCTGTGTCTGTCTCGGCTCTTTTTGAGACATTCTCACATTCTGCACACAGAAGTGGCTTCGTTTTTTTTTTTGCTCTCCTCAAGCGGTTTTTTTTTTTTACTGTGTGCCATTTCTACCAGTGACTGTTGTACTTGGACAAGTAGGTGCATTCTCGTCTCTGGCAATATTTCCTGCGCCCGGATGAGCATTCAGATGCTTCCAAAGGCCAGGAAGAGGATATTTGCAAATTCCTGCCTCCTCAGACTTTGTGCACAGGGGAGAGAGGAATTTTTCATTTCAGGCCCTTTGTCAGGCCCTTAACGCTCGTCGTCTGGCAGGCAAAACCCTCTCTAAGAGCCGCAGATCTGTCAATTCAGATGCTCGAACAAAGGTGGCGAAAAGAACCGTCTCCGTCGGCGGATTTTGGGGGTCGCCAGCGGAGTCTTTGAGTGATCCTGGCTGAAAGTGGAAAATCTGCTTGAGGTTGAGGCCTCGTTACTCTGCCAATTATGTCTGATCGAGGAACAAAGGCATGTAATGAAGGGAGCTGCTTGGCCGTCAGCTTCAGTCTGCTGCTCTGATGACGGCTGCGCTTGTTTAGGGGCTTAACCCTTTTTTTTTCTTGATTGCGTGAGGACAAAGAGAAGGAGGGGATTGGGTCAGGTCAACGTGCACCAGAAAACTCTCTCTCATGTGTGTGTGCAGCTGGAAGACACACGCGAAGTCGTCGTCGTCGTCCTTCTGCGGGACGATCAACAAGTGCCACCATCAATAACTTGGCTTGACTCGTGCTAAGCCTTTTTTCCCCCCACCTGCCGATCAAAAAGATTTCTTTCTCCATTCGTTACCGACTTCATTTTCACCCCGCACACGTCTCTCTCATCGTGCGTGAAATTGATGCCCGAAAAATCATCCATATACAGGGTGGACCCGGCGGTTCTGGCTCCAGGGTTTGCAAACACTTGATGTGCCACATGACGAGGATGCCGCGCCCTTCATGAGCTTCATACGTGGCAAATCCCCTCAATAAAGAGCTCCCGGTGCACGTACCTGGTCCGCTCCCCACCCCCCTCCAGGAAATATTGCCAGGCTGACGCTAATTTCCGCGCGTCCACCCTGTAGCGCCACAATATTGCTCACCGAATGCATTTCTTAGCCCTAACGAGTTCCCTGACGTAAAATTACGCACGCGTTAGACTCGAGTCTTGCGGCATCGTGCGAGTCTATAACGGGGGACTTAATAATGAGCCGTTGACAATTGCCATCATTCGCCACATAATTGAAGCCCTTCGCTCAAAAATCCTTGCGCGCGCGCGTGCAGCGCAGATGCAGCGCGTGTGTGTGCGCGCGAGGGGGCCACGCACGGCTCGCATGTGTGCGTGAGGCCTTCATTTTGAGGGGTGGACAGACAAGTAACCTCACATATTACACGGAAAAGAAGAGGGGGCGGAACATGGGGGGGGGGGGAAAGTAAGTTTTGCCAGCTGTGCGCGCGTGCTGAATGCGCACGCGCGCACGCGGGCGTCATTAGAGGCCAAGTGACCGAGTTTCGCCCGGGCAAAGATAAAGAGGCAAATAATTTCTTCCTCTCACGGCATCGCCCATGTGCGTCAGAGTTGCCACGTGTCTGGCCGGTGCGGTGGCAACTCCTCCTTCCAGTTCCATCTGGGTGCTGCAAAACCAAAATATCGTGATAGAAAAAGTGGGGAGAAAACCAACATGGGCTGCCAGACATGCAATGGTTTGACCCAAAAAAACCAGGCTTGAAATTTTGAGCAAAGAGGAAAAGAGCTGCTCTTTTCTCTCTATGGATGCAAAAAGTGCTTCTTCCTCCTCGATTACACGCGTTCGTGCTCGGAAAAAGACGAATCTTTGTCGGTCCGAGAAATAGAAAGTTTTCCCCCGTTTTGTCACGAAAGGGTGGAGTGGGGGAAAAGTAGAAAACCCCTCCCCCCTTAGTCAGAGCTGGTGCGATGCTCCTCCTCCTCCTCCTCCGTGGTGTAAGTCGACAACGAGTTCCCCGGGTCGCCGGCGGCTGCTCCGGAGCATGTAGAGCATGTCTGTTGGCCCGCCCAGGGAGAGGCCTCCTCTTCTGTACGTGGGTGTGCAGCTCAGACACACACATGGAGTCCGTACTCACTTTCCCCTGCCTCCCTTGGCTGCCAACAAAAACTCTTCGCGTAATTCCATTAAATAGTACATGCCTGCGTGCGCGCGCGCGTCTGCGTGCGTGCGTGCGTGCGGTCGCTATCCACTCTATACCCAAGACACTGCGTGCGTGCGCGTGCGTGCGTGCGCGTGCGTGTGTGTGTGAGAGAGAGAGAAATGTGCAGAGCAGATTTGATTAAAAGGAGAAATCTCCCCCTAAAAAAGAGTTTAGCCGGGCAGCCTCATCAAATTAATGGCGGTTGTTTTACTAATCGCCGATCATATTTCAGATTAACCCTTTTCTTTTCTCGAGGGGAATGAAAAGAAGAGTAGACTCTGGTGGCGGCGGCCGCGGCGGCCACGGCCGTGGCGGCGGAGAAGAGTTTGCCGCCAGAATTAATTCTTGGGGGGATAAACGTCAAGGCCCATTGGAGCATGCGGCGCATTTAGACCAGTCATGCTGCTCATAGGCCTTTTCTGCTACAAGTAGGCCTACCTAGTATTTACTTGGCCAAGGCATAACTATTGGTACCGATCTCTCACTGTCAGAAAAAGCCCTCCTTGGTAGCTTCTTTTTCCTTCTCAGCAATGGATTTGCCACATATTGGCTGTCAGCGTGGCGTGCTCGGTTATGCATGCCTACCTCGCTTACGCGTGAAAAAGAAAGGCCTGCGCGGCCAGACAGGCCTAGGCAGGCCTGGGCAGACGAACAGGCCGGCCGGTCGGCAGACGCTTGCCCCATTTTTATTGCCCCGATGATTTGTTGGTCGCTTTAATGCCCACCTCGTGCGGGGTAACCCCCCCCCCCTTGCACCCTCCCCCTCCCCCCCCTGGCGCCGATTCGTTGCGGGCGGTTTGTCAAACGACGATGACAAAGAGGCTGGAGAAAATCGCAGCTGATTAGAACGGCCCTCACCTACTGCAAAGTTATACGCGTCCATTCAATGTGCATTGTGCTATATTAGGTCAGTGACAGTGGAATGCAAGACCTCCTTGCCCAAGTCTCCCAACAGCTGGAGGTAGGTGCAGATGCTCCCAGTGAACTCCAGTCAGACAGAATCAATGACTGCAGCTATGACCCATGGAAGGATAAAAGTTGGGTCGTGGCTACGAGGCAGGAATATGACATGGAGTCACTCGCCCATAATGACGTCAGTTCTTGCTGCAAAAGGTCGTGTTATATATACAAAGTTTTAGAGGCCAGGAAAAAACACTTTTTTTCCATTCGACCACGAGGTCATCATATTCAATACAAATCTTACCTGTACAATTTTCTGCCAATCATGCACGCGTATGAAAACTGTGCGATATCCGGCATTAATCGATGCCGCGATATTCGATACCCCGACTGGCGATATTCGATTCCGACTCGATAAGTTGAATGCCCAATCGGTTCTTTGCTCTTTGGTCAAGACGATGCCTTTTTGCTCTTGTTTTAAACGTTGGCACTTGCAGGGCCGAAGGGGCTGTGTGGCTGCTGCCCGATTCTCTGATACTCGATATTGGGCAATGGATCCCAGTCGATACCACTTGATCGCACAGTCTTAACGTACATAACAAATAGTATATGCAATTGCAGTCAAAAGTTTGCCAGCAGTGACTGCAGCAGCAGCATTAGTAAATGCATTCTTTGTGTAACTGTCTTTATGTTGACACAGTTAACAGAAGTGCAACCCTAGGAATTTACTCGAACCAGTCAGTGCAAACGTTTGACCCCTCTCAACTCCTGTTACGTCAAAAGTCTGTCAGGACTTTTGGTCGAGGACATCGTGAGCAGCCATTGACTTGAATAGGAGTCATCATTAGACTTTGTTTCCCCCCCCCTCTGACTGCACGCAAACATTTGACCCTCAGCGCGTTCGTACATGTGTTCGCTAGGTTTCCCATCTTTTATTCCATTGTATTGTGTTTTTTTTTTCTTCAATGTTGTGCACTTTTTTTCCTCCTGGCCCCATTGTTGATTTGAATTCCGCGATGCATGAGAGAAGCATAAATTACAAATTTCTGCTTGTACCAGTGGTTCTGGCCGGACGTGGCCGAGGTGACCATGAAAGAGGACCTCGACAGCAGCAACAAGTTTGTTACGACGCATTAATAGGACCTCTTTTTTGGCTGGTGTGACCGTCACTTGACGAAGGCATTAGGAAATGAGGCACGTGTGCAGGAAGCCCGTGTAAACGCTCCCTTAGCTCGTCCTATTTTTTTCTCTTCCCCCGTCGTGCACAAAGTGCCGTTAGCTGTGATTCATGCACTCACCGACCAGTCGGGGTCTGCACATTGTCTGATGACCAAGACCCCTTCGTCTGGCCCACAGGTATGATCCAGGTACGCACGGTCCTTCCTCTTGGCCATGGGCATGGGCCAGGGCCCAGCAGAGCAGGGCTTTTTTGCTGGCTGGGGATGGAGGAGAGAGAGTCTGTCCTCCTGTGGCGGATTCTGCCCCCGGAAAAGGGAGTCAGGACCTCTCGACGTACAGGGTGGGCAAAAAAGCCTTCAGGAAATGATGTAGGCAAACATAACTTGCTGTAGACAATAGTACAATTTCTGGGATGTTATTTCCAATTCATTGTGTCGGGCAAACCACATAAATTCCATGCAGCACAGGGTGAGCGCAACCGCTCACCTCACCACAGGGTGGTCCAGAAAACACAATGGGTCTTTTCAGCGTCAAGAGTTCTGCCAAAGTGCAAGTTTTTGGCGTTGTTTATTGAAGGAAGTTATACCTTGGTCACAGTCAGCGACCCCCAAAGTCTGAGTGTTTGCTGCGGGAGAAAAGTGGATCATCCCAGTCCAACAGGGTTGCCACAAGCCCCGGACTCATAGAATGTGTCGACCCTGTGCAGACTACTCAGACTGGCTCCTCAGTTCGTGGTAATGCCCATCTTTGAGTGCTGTGCGTACAGCTGCGTCATGACGCAGAATATGCGTCATAAAATCACCGGGCCAGTTTTCCCGGAGAAAAGGGCCGGTTGACCGGACAGATTTCCTTTCTTTTCTCTGCGTCACACCCATCTGGGCACCAGTGAGTTTGTGACAACCGGAGGAAAATGGGCAGGGTTCCCACCCAACCCACAAAAAATGGTTCTCCGCTGACTGCTTTGCTGATTGTGAGAAAGATCTAGAACCTATGTGGATCCATTTTCGTAAGCTCATTTTCTCCTACGTCGTGCCCACCACTAAATGGGTGCCATTTGCGCAATTTTTGGGTTTTTTTTGGCGAGGGGGCAATTTTTCCGTCTGCACACGCACGCACTCACGCACTCACGCACGCACGCACGCGGCGGCATCACGATTTGCGGGGAAAATGGGTAAGAGAGAACCTGTCTGGCAAACTCAGGCACGTAGGTATAATCAAGGTTGACCCAGGTGCTTTTTTTTTTCTTTGGCAATTACTTAGTGGGGGCCTCGAGCAATAAGATATGACAAGTCTGCCCTGGGCCTGAAAGCATAATTCGACGATTTGTCTTTATAGCGCTATATATATGTACATACTTCACTGCACATTATATGTACATATGATATACAGTGAAGTGGACCTGGTGGCCTTTTTTTATCACACCTGGCGACCAGTGACCACGTCATTCGATTGCATTTTATGAAGAGGCATGAGTACTATTATTTTCATAATAGCCAGTCCATAAACCCTTGCTAATCTCCACGTTGGTCGGGGTCGGCTTGCCCGGGCAGACCTGTGGCTCCCTCCCCCGCCAGGCCGGCCCGGCGGTGCGGGAGGCGCTCGGGTGAGCGCGGCTTAAGGACGCAGTGTTTATCATGGTTGGGGCTCTTTACGGCCGCCCTTATTTTTCTGACCCCCATCGGTGACTGCTTGTGATTGCGCATAAAAAAGGGGTCTTTAACCCTTTCTCTCCCACCCCATTCCAGTCCTGCCTGGCGAAAAAGGCCTCCCCACACTCACACCCGGAGAAGAAGAGATTTTATAGCAGACAGGGAGAAAAGTCGTTAGGTGCGTTTCCAGGCAATTCTGCAACATTTATCGCAGATTTCTCTCTCTTCCGATTAAGGCCTGCGTCACCCGAGCAAAACGAGCAAAATTGCCAAGGCGTGAACGCGCCTTAAGCTGATTGAACCCTCCCTTTCTCTGTCACCCTGTTGTCCCTCTCGTCGTCATCAGGGGTGGGGCTTTTTTTCGATATCCAGACAAAAAACAAAGAGTTTTTATAAATCAGAGAGAAGGACAAAAAAAGGGAACCGTTTTCTTCCTCGTCCCAATAAAAATTGGCGCCTTCAACCGTTGCATTTTGCCGCATCTTTGGCGCGAGCGTCTGTGCATATAACCTTGAACTAAAGTGGCAGTAAAGAAGTTAGACACGGCTTTGCACACACTCAGTGAGTCAGGCAAAAGTCTTTATGGTCAAGCAACGAGGGGATCGAGAGGTTTCTTTGAGGCTCACACGACCGTCTCAGACTCATCTGCGTCTTGTGTCACGTGGCCATTAAAATCTTTCGTCTCCCCTTAAAAAAATGTGACATTTTTTCCCCTCCTTCCAAGGATGGCAACTCCAGAACAGACGGAAAATGACCAAAATCATTCCAAAACTTTGACAAGGGTGTTGGTGGGGTTCGCCCTCCTCCTCCTTCTCCCGTACTGCATCTCGAAGACCTCTCTCATCTGCTGCGGAGTCTTTCCCTTGGTCTCGGGGAGGAAGATGAGCCCGCACACGGTGGCGACCACGCAGATGCTCGCGAACGTAAAGTAGAGGCCGCTGGTGCCGATCTGGGCTTCCACGCTCTTGGAGTATCTGGTGACGAAGAAGACCCCGACCTCGTTGACCGTTTTGACGAAGGTGACGGACAGGTAGCGCGCCTCCAGAGGGAAGAGCTCGGCGTTCATGGGTTCCACCACGACGCCGTAGCCGATGCTGAAGGACAACTTGTAGAAGATGAGGGAGGCCAGAGGCAGCCAGCTGATCTTGTCCAGCATCTCCTGACTGTATCCGGACGAGGGAATGCAGGGTTCTTCGCCTGAAAGGAAAAACTTGCCATCAATAGACTTGACCGCGCGTACCGTGCGAGCCAAAAAGAACAGCCGTCCCCTGCGTTCCCCTCCTCTCTCTGCTCGCACAGTGCGCACATCTTTGAGGGACACTCTGTGTCTTCTCGTACTTGTCAGTCTGGGTTCTGCCTGGTCGCAGACGACTTCAACCCTTTCGTCCAGGAAGAAAAATAGCCCCAGCAGCCCGATGAAGATGGCCATCCCGGTGGACGAGAGCACTATCAATATTTTGCGACCGACCCTTTCCACCAGGAGCATGGCTATCATGGCTGATCCGAGCTGCACAGCGACCATGAAGGAAAGGATGGAGTCAGCTTAACTGTCAGCTTGGCCAACGTCACTTAACTTCATCTTTGGTTAACCAGTTAAATGTTCAATTAACCGGCCAGTGTTAAGCTACTCAAATAATTAAGGGGTCAGGGTAGAGTTGCAGCTAACGGTGGCCATTAAAAGGACTCCAGTCAAACGCACTGGTTCACCAATGACTTTTTCAGTGACCCACTAAATCACCATTTTGGGCTAATTCTATATAAGTCTGTAAAGGCAATCAACGCCTCATTAGTACCTATCATTATGAATTCTCTCATAATTCTTGCGTGTATCTGGATATTTTACGACCCTCTTGACATCTTCAAATTGTTCCCTAATCTGCTATTCAAAATGTAGAATTTGCTGATAAAAAGCTTTTTTTTGGGGGGGGGAGGGGTCACCCTGAAAATTAATTTTTAGGGAAAAATGTGCGAATTGATTGTTGTGCTTTAAATCCGGATTTTTCTTTATTGTTTTCTTTTTTCTGTCTTGTATTCCATAGATTAGTGAAAACTTGTGACAGTGAAAAAAGTACTGACTTTGCCGCTGCAAAATCATGAGTGAGTGATTAGTAATTAAGAATTAATAATCATTAGAGAGGTATTCACCAAAGGCTAATCTGATGCATGCGTAGCAAAAGCCCCTTTGTACAGTCAACTTGCCTGTGTCAGAGTCACCTCTGCCGCAGCTGCCAGGCTGTTGTCCATGCTCAAGCCCGCCTTCAGGAAGATGTCCGTCAGGTAGAACGCCACGGCTGAGATGCCACAGAGGCTCCTGGTTATCTACAAAGAGGACTCGGGGAACACGGGCATTGTGATCACTGGAGAAGAGCTCTCACGTTGACTCCGGTCATGATGAGGAGGGGGATGAGGTAGACCGTGTCGGAGAACAGCTGCTTTAGGTTGACGTTGCCCACTTTGATCTTGTCCTGGATGGACTGGTGAATTCTGTTCACGTCAAGCGAGATGTCGTAATCAGGACCCCTAAGCCAACGTAGACTCTTGCGAGCCTCGATCTCCTGGTCTGTCAGTAGCAATCCATAGGGGCTCTTGGGCATCAAGGGCATGGCCAGGAACACCGTCACTGGTGATGACGAGGAAGTAGAACGAGACCTCTGAACTGAGAAACACTCGCGTGCCATGACCTACGTGGAAAGGCGTTTCCAATGGCTGTGACCACCTCCCAGGGCAAGACACTTCCTAACCCGGTGACGAGAATGGCGCCCACGATGTGCATGAAGGGCACGACCGCTGCCAGCGCCCCTCTGATGGAGGGTTCGGCTATTTCTACGATGTACAGAGCTCCGAGAAGGGAGAATGCGCCGTTGCCAAGGCCTGTGGACCTGCCTGTGTTGATGAGGGAGAAACACTTTTCCAGTCATTGTTGAGGCTTACCCAACAAGATCCTGCCGATGTAGAACCAGTACGGGTCCGAGAGTCCCAGTGGCAGGGTGAGTGAGAGGAAAACCCATCCACCCATGGAGGGGATGCTCGACAACCACAATGACGTGCGCCTGTTGAACAGGGTCAGAGAGAAGCCCGCCAACAGACACGAGATTATGCAGCCTATGACGTATAAGGAGCTCAGCCAACTACCCTGGAACACGGTCGAGGACTTTGACACAGAGACGAGGGAGGGGGGGGGGGCGAGTCGACTGTTACCTGGTCAGTGGTCATCTCTGCGTCACTGCCGAAGTCGCAGCCTTCCGGCTTGGCAGGGTTGTCGGCACAGTCGATCAAGTGCGGCAGGGCCACAGAGGTCCAGCTGGTGGCGTAGCCCATGCTGATGTTGCCCACGGAGGCTGCAAGAGGCAGTTTGGCACTGGCCGTTGCCATGAGAGGGGAAGGTCAAGATCTTACCCATCAAGGTGGCCAGTACCTGTGGCCACCTCTTGGCCTTGTCACATTTGTTCGAGGATTCACTCCTGGCATCCGGCGAGGACGCTTCACTCGAGGTAGAACTCGTTGACGAGGAAGACGTGTCGTCGACGGAATCTGTCACGTCCATTGTGGTGTCAGTGGCCAACGACGTCGACGACTGAATGCACGTTGGAGGTCACATTATTAGTTGTGCTATGCATGTCTACTATGTGTGCATCGGCACAGGGTGCGTCTACAAAAGAAATACATCTGAAAAAAGCGCTATTTTTGTACGGCCGGCCGCTAGTCTTTAAACACTCTGTGTTGGCATGAGATTTGGTCACGTGGCAACTCTGCTGGGTCGATGTTTCAGGAGATGAGTCAGGAAATGTGGGGGAGGCAAAGAAAAATCAAAGTAGTCATGGTGTGTAAAGTTGGCGTCTCCAACTTTTGACACACGCTGTATGTTCGTCAGCAGCAAAAAGTTTTCTCCTTCCTGACCGATAATATTGGGTCTGTGGGTTAGAAAGATACAAAGTTTCCTCATGAATTTCTCCTCCTTGCATCACGGGTTCTTAGGGCGCATCCACACCAGACGGAATCGGACATCAGTCACGTGTCAGCTGGGCCACATCGACGGGGGCCCAAGTGTAAGCGGGGCCCCGACTCAAGCGGGGCCTCAAATAGGCCTACTTAATCCCTTCGCAGTGTGTACATGGACGTGTTACACTTCACATATGTGTGATACATCAGGGACGAGTTGTGTGACAGCTGACGTTTCAGTTCTGGGTCATCGCTTACACGCCAGCGATGATATGGAGCTGATTGCACAATGCGTACAATGGGGGGAGGGGGCAAAAGTGGAGCGGGCGGGCGAGCGGTCGAGAGAGAGACTTCCAAGGAGAATTTGCTGCGTTTTCCCCCATTCTGCTGAATTGCTAATCGGTTTTCTCCGAATATTTCGTCAGAGATGCCAGGAGGAGCGGGGGATTTTCCTCCTCCTTCACCTTAACCTGGTGCTGGCGATTTCATAATTAGCACACCACTTTTGAAGTATTTGCTCTGTTCCGCTCTGCAATATTAGAGTGTTGAATATTATAAGAGTCTCCTGGTTCTGAATATAAGATTCCTTCATTGCTCTGCAATATTAGAGTGTTGAATATTATAAGAGTCTCCTAGTTCTGAATATAAGATTCCTTCATTGCTCTGCAATGTAAGAGTCTCCTAGTTCTGATGTGCAATATAGGATTCCTTCATTGCTCTGCTGCGTCAACTTTGACTTGCACGTACAGTGCGAGTGATGAAAATGTCTGTCAACATTTGCGTGGCCGCGCCGGTCACTGCTCGTGCTCGGCCCAGGGAAGTCTTCCTCCGCGTTGATCCGGCCCCTGTTGTCCGCCCTGAGGTCCCGGTAGAGCACGTTGAAGCCACCAAGGACCGTTGTTGTCGTTGCTGCCACTTATTCCAAACATGCTAAGCGCGGCACTTTTTGCCGAAATGGTTCTGTCTCAAGTTGGTCCGTACAGGGCTTCCCCCCTTTTTTGCGCCCCTTTCCGGGTTGTAATTATCCGCCAGTAAAAGTTTTCTCGGGAAAAGAGGTCGACCCAAGTTGCTCTTTTCCCTTTTTTCCCTCCCTGTGGCGCACTAATGAGCTCCGGGAGCTTCACAGGAAGCGCAGATTTTTGCATGTGCGAACTCTGGTTGCTCGAGCGGACAAAAGCGGAAATTGTCTCGTCGAGCAAATCGAAGGCATCTTCGACGAAAAGTCGTTAGAGGACATTAGCCAGAAAGGGGTTGTTTTGGCCTCTTCTAATGTCAGTCATTCTTCTTGTTTATTACTTTCGACCCTCACATTTTCAACCCCTTTTCCACCCATCAGCAGCCCATTAATCAGAGCCCAACTTTTTTGGGGCGAGGCCACCACTTTTGTAGGGATGTTGCCGACAACGATCCTCGGCGGGTGCTCGTGTGTCAAGTGAAAATACAGTGGGGTCGTGGGAGCCACAAAAAAGCCATGCAGTCCAGGACACTGGCTGACCCAGAAAGCGGCGACACAGAAGTCACCATGTCACGACACTTTTGGCTGCTGCTGCCCTCTGGCGGCCGTTTTTTTGCGGCTCAGCCTGCACAAAAAACCATCGAGTCACTTTCAGTAGAGTCTCAGATTTCAAGTGTCATTCACTTCCCTCAAACACACACACAGGGAGGGGAAGGGGGGGGGTGCGTCAAAAGAGGAAAGTTTCTGGCCAGGTTCACCTTCTGTCCGGTGTCATTGGCAGTGGTTCAGGTACCGATTTCACCACTGAAAGTCTTCTGGAAAGCTCGGAAATTCTGGTCATGTGGCAAACCTGATGGAATATAGTCTGCGCATCACACAGCACTTTCTCAGAAATTTTCGGGACAGTTATCGGCAGTCTGGTGAGCAAAAAATTGCTCGGTTTTTGAACTGTTTTGAAAAATGAGTCCTTCTCCATAGGAATAGCCTTGCGACCAGAATCAACAACTCCTTCGAGCTGATGCCGATCGAGGGGTCCTGCACTGGTGTCACCAATCACGTACCGAAACTAATCCAAGGGCTCAAATGTCATGGCAACTCTGATCGAATGAAACTCAGCTGTGTGTTCATGTGCTACAGTAGAAGCCACCTAAACAACAGCATCCGTTCTAGGCCCAATTGTTCTTATAGGCGGCCTGGCCAGGTTCATAAGAATTGACAACATAAGAAACACTGTAATCGGGCAAGCTTAAAGACAAGGCTCAAGAAGTCATGATGTGAGAGAAGTTGATGTTTTTGCCGTCTATTCTTTTGCCCAAACTCGTCTTACTCATGTTTTGAGGTTCTCAAAATTATGCACTTTTCTCCTGTTTTTGAGGCAATTTTGGAGGAAACTCGTTGTTTGAGCGTTCTTATATGTGATGGAATTCACCACATAAAGTGCATTTTGATTCTGTTCCTGGGAAACCTGCTCTTGTATGTTATTATTATAAGCGGTCTCTGCTGTACCACGATGTGGTACCCGAGACACCTCACTTGGCACTCAGTGCTGAATAGGATACCTGGGCACTGCAACAGGTCTCAGTACACTCGGTTCAGTTTCAGCAGTGCAAAAAAAATATCACTTTATGTGGCGAATTTTTTCTGGAATAAGCGCGCGTGTTGATGCTGTCTGAGTTCCGAGCTTAAATGAAGGTGACCCCGGATACTCGATTTGAAATGTCGATAAGGTTGGCAACCCCCTGAGTGCTGAATTCAGCACTGCTTTCCCATGCAAAACGTTGTTACATCATTGCCTGACAGAAATCGTGATTGCGCCACGACTTATCCAAGTTCTGCCCGTATCAACGTGCCCAAAGTTTGAATTTCCCTTGCCGCGCTTGTCCCAGCCGGGCCGGGTCTCCCTCAGTCCTGCCTGACAGAAGGACTCGGAAAGTCTGCCCGTGTAAGCCGACCCCGAGTCCCTTTTGCACGGAAAAGGACAAAAAAATGGCTCTTTCTCAACGTTCATCCTGGGCCATTCAAGAAGTTCGTTATTGTTGTTGTTGTTTTTTTCCACGCTCCTCGGTTTGGCATAATATCTGTCTGATCAAAGTCACGATCTCCTCTCAGCTTCTCGGCGTCGCTGCTCTTTTCCCACATGTTCCTCAAAGCGCCGACGCAATAAAAGTCGGTTATTGTTTTTAATTGTGAGCTCACACGGGCCGGGTTGGCGAGCCCGGACAGCCTTCAACCGTCAAGAGGTCTCGTCCGTAGCCTTGCTCGACGTCGGCACCCACGGCGACGTCGAGGGCAACGCCGGACAGGGTTGCCAGGGAGGGAACAGACCCCAGTCAGACCACAGACTTCAAGTCGTTCAGGCACGACTCGTGCAATTCCGAGCTCCTCATTGCTCTTGTGGACCTGACCTCCGCCCGGTCCATTGCTCATTTTCAGTACGATCAAGAGTTGCACTTGACGCAAACACAGCTCATATGACGAGAGAACAGTTTTACTCGGGTTCTGTTGAGCTCGAGCTGCGGGGCCGGCTCGTCTGGAAATTACATCTTGTGACTCGTCTCGACCTGGATTCTTTAACAGTTCATGACATCCTTGCCAAGGTTGCTATCTTCCACCTCCGACAGGGTTGCCAAGTCGAGTGCCACGGGGCTCTGGGCTGAGGCTTGCGTGAAGGAGACACTGATAGGAAAAAAAGTTGGTGATGTCGCATGTGGGAAGTGTCAACCTTTGCCTGCTGCCCCTCGAGGGATCTGTCAAAGAGAACTTTGCATGTGTGAACATGAAGAAGAACTTTCCCATCGGGTGTGTCTGCTGCTTAGGGATGGAACGGGCCAAAAAAGAGGTCGGGTTTCGGGCTGACTACGAGCCTGTCGGGCTCTCAGCTCGATGCCCTCCCTCCTGCTGGTGCCATGGAGTGTTGACCTATCACTAAAGAAGAAAGTTGTGTTTTGACTTCACAGGCTGACGTCACAATGGCTACTGGCCCGATTAAACTCTAACTTGCTATGATGATTGTGTTTGCCCCAGAGACACTCCCGAGATGAAACTGGAATTTTTCATTGAGAAGTCTTCAATTTTTCGGCCCGTTCAGTCAAATTCTGCCTGGGCTGGCAGTGATCCTTTTGGCGGGTGCACCTGCTTGTGCACCTGTATAAGCGATGACTTCGTGCGAAGCCCCTGAAACCGTAAAACCAAGTGTGTTGTGGAAATGTACAGTGTGACAACCCCGACGGTGGACAAACTTTCCTCACGGGCCTTGTCCATCATACATTAACATGACAAATTGTACAGCAGATCAGAGATCTAAACACTCGGCTTATGCTAAGTGCATTGAGATCACTCTAATGTGTGATCTGAGTCCTGCTGTGAATGTTTTCTTTGATTTTGCTGCCCTTTGCACATCGGACGAGTCCCTTTGGCAGAAGACTTGAGATCTGGCAGAACTTGCACAGGTCTCATCCAGGCAGATGTGAACAATCCTTGTCTTTCCCTGGGAATTCAGACTGAGGCTCCAGAAAAAGACCACAGGAGGCGGCCACCAAATGTTTCCAAAGGGTTGTTCCAGACGTCTTCCTTCCTCCTCCAGCTCCAGCCGAGGTCGTGTGAGTCATAAAAAAACCGTGCGACCCAAGCAAAAAAAACCCCACTCTGGCTGACATTTTGCACACTTCCGGATGGAAAAGAGGCAGCCAAAAAGTCTCCGCATGATGTACGCGATTTCCCCTCATCCCGAAGCGTTTTCTTATTTGTTTGGAGGAATCGTTGCCGCCCGCTGGGTTATGGCACCTTTGGCATGCAAATCGCGGAGTCCGCGGCGTCCGCGGCGTCCGCGGCGGCGCCGGGGAACGTCCTCTGCGCCGTTGATCTATAGTCCTTGTTCGAGAAGAGGCACACGCAAAGGAGGAGCCGACCGCAAACTGAATATCGGAGCTCGGATGTCTCTGCGGAAATGTGAAACCCCCTTCATTTGTATGCAATGATGCTGACTTATTTTTATATTTTTTTGTGGCTCAATTGATTTACGAGTAACGGTCGGAAGAAAAGCAGATATGAATCTTCTGACCTTTCTGCCACGGCGGCGGCAACGGGCAAAGAGGCTCGATTTGCCATTTGTCCCGCACAATCGGGAAAAGCGCGGACGTGTGAGCCACGAAGAGTCTCTCCGACTCACACGACCCGGAGCCTCCAGGCGCGGACGTGTGAGCCACGAAGAGTCTCTCCGACTCACCCGGAGCCTCCGTCCGGAAGCTCCAGAGCTCCGCACACTGTTGCATTTCCCGCCGTCGACGTCACGATTGAGCAGTGCAATGCGGCGTCTCTCGGGGAGAATCAGCTGTGGAACGAAGCATTCTTGATCGTATCATTTGATTAGACCACGGAATTTTAGGTGAAAACCTGACAATTGAAGCTAAAACCTGAAATGCCACAATTGGGCAGCAAATGTGCAGTAAGAAGTGGAAAAAAGTGCAAATGGCAGCTACGACTTGGGGGAAAATGGTAATGGAAAAGCTGGCATAAAAAATCTTGGTCACCTAAGTTTCCGAGGTCTACACATTGTGTTTGCAGAAAGAGCTGACGCCGAAGATGAAGAGAGAAAGTAACCGATCAGAGATCCCGCACAAAGTAAGCAAAAGATGCTGTTGTTGCATGGAGAGAGAAAGATTTTGCCATTTCTGGACACCCTGTATGAGTGGAGCGGGGCTGGGCCAGCAAATGTGCAAAAACGGGCAAGATTTGCAAACAGCATTTGCACATTATCCTGGATCCGCATTTTGCCATCTCATACTTTTGTTTCAGATCGTCCAACAGGAGGAGTTTGGCAACATCCAGCCAACATCAGTGAAGGGCCAGAAGGGTTCACCCAGACGTCTTGGCAACTCTGACAGATGGAATATATTGTCGACAGCATAGACACGTACATCCTGTCCTAATGCAGAGATCACCAAATGTGAGTAACTGTACACTTCTTGAACAAGCTTGAAGTAAAGTTAAGGAACAGACTACTAGGCCTTGAAGGGGTCCTCGGTGACGCTGTCCTTCACCTTCTGGGGTCCACCCTCGCCGCAGACGAGCTTCGCAACACGGTCGAGGGCGTGGGTGACCCCGAGGCAGTGCAGAAAGTTTCCAGAGTGCTGCTCGATGCTTTGGCAGTTTGTCCGGCCCTCATGAGATTAAAGACCGAACTTCAGATTGCAAAAAAGCAGGCAGCTATGCTTGGTCAGACTTGGAATTCCCCATCCAGCCCGCCCACCGAGGCGACGCACATGGCCCTGCCCGTGCAGTGGCTGGACTCATGCTGGAAGGACTTGTTCGACACCTTCTCGTCGATCTTGACCGGGTGGGTCATTGCGTCCCTCCAGCTCGGTGTGGCTTCCCAGACACGATTGATTCAGGGGGAGGTCGTCATTCTCTCAGGGCGCAGGTCAGGTCCTTGTCCACGGTGAAGTCCTTCCCGTTGGCGCTGATGAGACTGAGGAGATGTTGGCCCAAAGCTCTGCCCAAGTTGAACGTGTTCCTGATGCGCTCACGTGCCAAGAAGTCGACTTTTACAATAGAGCCAAATCTAGGGAAGAAATGCCAAATCGGTATAAAACGATAAATGAACCCTCAACCAGCAAATAAACTAGAGAAATATTAGCTATTTATTAGCCGTGAAATAAAATTCCCACCATTTGACCGAGATGGTGCCATTTACTGAGTCCGCCTCGAGCCAGGTGAGATGGTTTCAATGAGGCGAAATTATGAGAATTTTATTTCATGGCTAATGTTTAGTTTTATTTCAGATTTGACTTTTTTGCCATAACGTTGTTTATCTTTCTTCTTTTGATCGCTCGACAGATTTCAAATTATTGTGCCACTACCGAATTAGCACAGTCAATTTTGGGCCAACTCCTGTGATGACAGTTGAACCCTCGCCCAGTGACTGAATTCACACAGCCTCCCCGAGTGGTTTGGGTCCGTTCCAGAAAGCGACCCCGGCCGAGGCCCCGGACGCCGGTGACCAGATGGGACGAGCCGAAATGTGCCAAATGCCCCGTTGCTTTTGCTCATCCATCCCCGTCCTGCAGATGAGCACTGTGCATAATCATTAGCCCAAAAGGTCTCTGCAACTCTTCTCTCTTTAGTATCATGCATCAAATTGACGTGGTTGAAGCCATTTGTCTCTCAGCGTGAAGTATAGTCAGAGAGAGGGAGGTATGGACGGGCTGATGAATACATCACTGCAGACCGAGTAAAGCAAATTCACCAGACCGTTTCTTCCCGCGGAAAAAAATCACGATAACTTTTCACAGTCACTCACTCCGCCAATGAGTGGTTCTGGGCCAGCCCGGTCCAGCCACTGGACATGCTGGTCGTGACAGTCCTCGTCCCCGCCACCGTCGTCCTCCTCGGTGTCCCTCCGTCCCTGGTCGTCCTCCCTCCTCGACATCCCTCGCCTCTTGTGCCCTCCACGTCGTCCACGGAGGACGCGTTCGTCCTGTTCTACGCAGTAGCTGAATTGCCCCCGGTGTGTCCATTTGAGGACTGGCAGGCGCTGATTGAGTAATAATCCCCGCGCAATTCTTTTCTTCCTGCAGCGCGCGTGTTTGTGCGAGCCTCGAGGGCAAAAAGTTGGATAGATGGATGAAGCCTGTTATTGGGCATCCCCTTGGGCACGCTGGACACCCTGGGCAACCCCCGCTCCCCCCCCTTCCCCTGCAACCTCCACCTACCAAAAAAAGGTGTCAAATTCAGAAAAAGATTGGCAAATCAATTGTGCTCGGTACGCTTTTTCTCCCTCGTTGTTACCATCAGGGCTTTGGTTGCAGAAAATTTTTGCACGCTGGGCCTGCGGAGTCCAAAAGTGCTTAGTGAGAAGAGCCTTCTTTGCTCCAGCTGATCTGCAACAGGAGAGGTAATTGAAATTTGGCAAGGCTCAGTATGCGAAAAGGCGGCGGAGGGAGGGAATCGAGGTCTAGTAATGGAGGAGGAGGACCAAGTCTGGGGACCAGGTCAGCCTTGCCACCCGGTTGCAGAAATGCTTCATGGCAGCTCTGACCAACACTTCCATGACGGCGGTGACGCTGCTTTGGCAAGAAACTGGTTAACCGTTTTGGTCAATCAACTGATGCTCAGCTGATTCTATCCACGGTCAACCAGTTAACTGTGTGGCAAGCAGTTCAACCAGTTATGTAGGGTTGCCACCGTGGTTGGGGGGGAGGCAAGTTTGCAGCCACGTCTTCCTGGACACAGGCAGTAAAACATTGCAGACAAGTTTAGCGTTTGGCACTAGAACAAGTGGTTGGACACTGTTCTGGGCTCATCGTGTATTTCGATCATCTTTTGAGGGGAAGGACAGATTTCTTCGACCTCTAAATCAACAAGTAAGTCTTTTGGCTGACCCTTGTTAGCCTGGGAGGGGGAAGAAAGTGCGTCTTTGGCAGAGTCCCCCCGACTGTGGCACATGTTGAAATCGGCCTTTAGGCTAGGGATGGAGCCGGCTCGAGCCGCAAGTCTTTGAGCAAAGGTCTCCTCCTTGTTATGCCCCCATTTTTTAGCTGGCAAATGGGCTGTGCAAGCGAAACGTCTGCATGGGCCCACCCATATTCAGATGACGTCTTCTCCCCCGCTTACCCCCATCTCCCCCCCCCCTCCCGTGCAATAAATATCGTTCTGTGGTGCCCGCCTCCAAATTGCCGGTGTCTTCGCTCTCGTCTCAATTTATTTTGCATTTTGCGCCCGCGGTTTGACCGAAGTGAGAAATGGAGGGGGGAGGGAAGGCCCAAAGGCCTAGGAAAAAAACAGGCAATGCCCTAATTAGAGGCCTGCGCGCCAAGGGGCAAACAAAGTATGGAAGGAAAACCTTCCTGAGGGAGCCGAAATGGCACCGGCTCGTAAGTCGCGGTGCAGTCGTTATGTGGCAAACCCTCTCTTGTCAGACAGGAGGGCCAAACGTGTGCGTGATCAGCCAAGTCTCGAGCTTCTGGAGGAAGAAAAAGACCTCTCGAGATCGAACTCAGGTCTGCGAAAGCAATGCTTAATTGTGGCTCTAAATGCGGTAAGGATGGTTTTTCTCTTCGAATAATGCTGTAATGATGGCCATTTGGGCGCGATTAAATTTTTACGGAGGGAAATTTAGGGCGTTTTTAATTTTCCTGGACGGGCCAAGCCCCAAGTCTGCTGTACTCACTCATAAATTTTAGCGGTTTTTATTGTAATTTATTGTCCGGTGTGCGAAAATGGCCACTTTTATAGTAAGTGAGCGGAAAAAGGATCTCGTTTGGTCGTCAGCTCTATTACAAAGCGTTCGCAGGCCCAGGCTGTGCGATCAAGTGGTATCGACTGGGATTCACTGCCCGATATCGAGTATCGACAACTCAGGCAGCAGCCACATTTGCACGGCCCATTCAGCCCCGCAAGTGTCAATCTTTAAAGCACGAACAAAAAGCATCATCTTGACCGCAGAGCGAACAACCGATTGGGCATTCGACTTATTGGGTCTGTATCGAATATCACAGCATTGGGTTATCGAATATCGCAGCATCGATAAATTTGGGACATCGCACAGTCTTACCCCAGTCTCTTTGTACTCCTTTTTTGTGTTTTTTTTTTTTTAAAATAACACAAAAAACCTGTCCACTAGTGATATTTTTCGCGGCCAAAGTGATCAAAAGGCCTGAACAAGAAGTTGCCCTCGACTTGGAAATGAACATTGTTCCATTGTTGCTGTCAAAAAGTGTTCACAGAATCCCTGAGAAGGAGACAATAATTATTCCTTGTCCATCCAGATGCACAGATGAGAATCCCTTTCCTTCAAAGTGGATTCCGCTGTTAAAATTCCTTCGTTTGATATGCCAGAGGCTTCCCCGGATGGAGGAACAAGAATGAAAAAAAAAAGACTCAGGAACAAAGAAAAAATTTACCATATTGCATACTTTGACCTGATGGAGTTTAAGGCTGAGAGTGCAGCAGGGGGTTGCTTAGTTAGCATTCCCCAAGAGGAATTTATGCATGTTGTTGCATATTTGCCAGGAAATCCTTACAGCAGCAATGTAAACAGTCGTCAGAGTCCCGGCGGCCGCGCCTGGGCTGCCGGCCTCCGGCCCGTGCACTACCGGGCATTTCTCTCTCTCGTCCACATAGTTTCTCTCGTGGAACAAGCGTCGTTTATCAGCAACACCTGAGAACGGTCAATTATCCGGCTACTTAAGACTTTAAGGCAGAGTTCGACGTTGCCACTCTTGCAGGCCAACGTCTGGGCCGCCGCATTTGTGCCTGAGCAAGCCGGACTTGGACACGCTGTCCGTGTTTTCTCTCCTCCCCGTCCAAACCGTGTTTTTGGCTCGCCGAATGTGCAGTATGAGGCGGGAAAAAAAGAGTGGCCAGAATGTGGACTCTTCTTGCGGCTCCCGGTGTAAAAAAAAAAAACAAAGAAAGGTTGCTGGATCCGCCCAGGGTTGCCATTGTGCCAGTTTCTTCTCACGTGCAAGTTAATGAATCACCAGATCACAGTGTACGAACAGCGTGGCCAACAACATGCTTCAACGTGCAGAGCTGCTGCACCTTGGAGGCCGTGAACTCCTCCGCGAGCTGGAAGTTGGGCCGGCCGGCCGCCGCCAGACCTAGGACGGCCGTGGGCCCATACGAAGCTGGCCTACTCCTGTTGTCGTGCGTCCACAAACGAGGTCGAGACCACTGCTTGGCCACCCTGTACGTCACCAGGAAGTCTTTCTCGCAGCCGTGAGAGAATCCTTTTTCCCGCTATTTTCAGGTGGAAAACGAGACAAAAAAGAGGTTAAAATTGCATCGTTCTCTTCCCACGCAGATTCCTCCTCCTTATTTCTGCTCTCGTAAAAATTTGTGCAGATTTTTAAGGTGAATTTTGCATGATCATTAAAAAGTCATCACTTTTCGTCGCCCGCCGACGCCCTGAACAGGTGAGAGGGGGGGGGGGGGAATTACCAGAGGTCTTCATTCGCCAGCCATTTTGGACAGACACAGAGAAACATACTTAGATCTATTATACGACTACTTACTTAACTTCTAATACAAAGGATGCTGACGTGTTCGCTTCCTCTGCCTGGACCAACTCGTGACCAAACAAAGTCTGTATGAACACATGAGTATATTTGTGACGGGTGTGTATACATTATATACGTAACAGTGTTGAAGAAGTCTGAAAACCCAGCAAGACCTTCTGATGGAATTGCGCCTCAGAGACAAAGGTTGCGCGGAGGGTGACAGATAAAGAAAGACAAGATGAAAAAATGAGGACATGACAGGCCTACCTTTTTCCCACGTGCACTACAGATTATGCTAGGCCTGGAATTTAACAAAGGGTTAATCTCTGATCTCCTTTGTGTGCCCAAAAGGGTTGTTGCACTGTTGTTTGCTGCCTTGGAACTACGGACCAGGCGGAAAAAGAAAGAGTTAAAAGAATTTACTCAGTCCTGCTTTGTTCCTTGACGTCCTTTGGCATGCCTCATACGTGTGTACATGCAGAATTGCACCCGCCGCTACCTGGATTCAGAGTTCGGATTTAATTTTCGCATCGTTGCAAATTACAGAGCCGAGTGAAACTTGTACCGGGTGACGCAGAAGCGGCTGCAGAAAGTCCTTTCTCCTCCAGCGTCCCCTCCACTCCGGTACCGACCGGGCCTCATCCACGGCCCCGACGTCCTCCACGCGGGTTCCCCACCACGTCGTACTCGGATCACGGCCTTCTGCCCTCCCTCGTCCCGGCCGCCCGCCACCCTGTCCGGCCCAGGGCCGGACTCGTACACGCTGTCGGAGAAATGGATGGTCGAGGAAAGTTAATTCTCGCTCTCTCCTTTCCTGCTGGATTAGATTATAATGGGTCTCTTTCTTTCTCTCTCTGCGTGTTGCGAATATCGTTGAGCTCTGGCGAAAAAATATTCCCCCCCCCTCGTGCTACTTTGTACTTTCTCTGACTGCTTGAGAGACCACGAAGGAGGAGAAGTTTTATTTCATTAAGACAAAGAAAATCGTAAAGTGGCTCTTTGTGCGTGTCTGGATGCATACGTGAGGGGGGGAAGGGTTAGTTTACCCACTTGGAGAGAAGGATGTGCATTGGGGATGGCTCTTATCAAGCCCGAATACTTGAGCACTTTTTGGGCGCTACTCGTAACCTGCTCAAAAATGTCCAATATTTTTCTTTCATTCCTTGGAAATGAACCCGGAGTCTCTAAATATGTCCTGTGTTAACACTCCTGAAGAAAACACACACACAGAATTCTGAACAAGGTTGGGGGTTTTTTTTGGGGGGGGGGGGACTCGAAGACATCTTGATGCCAGCTCGTATACGAGCAGATGGCGTTCATACTGCATTTGTATCGTATGTCCCACAAAAATGTTCTCCCGAAGTTCGGTCGTGGTGATGGAAAAACCATTGTCCACGACTGAGTAAGTGCCCAAAAGCCCCAAAAGTGAAAGTGACTTTAGATACTTTCATCCTTGTTCGTAAAGATGCTTTCTGACGACACAATTCTTTGCTATTCAGTCATTTTTCTTCATTGAAGCCATTTCAATGCCTCAGAAATGATGTAGCAACCCTGACCGAATAAAGTTCCACGACATGTTCATATACTTCGCTCTTTCCCGTCCTGGTTGACTCCATTTACCCCAGGGGAGGGATTTATTGTTTGCGGCCACCCTGTTACGCATTAAGTCATTGACTTCCCCCACTTGCACGTTTATAGGACTTTTGGTGCCAAAAAAAGGCCCATTGTTTGAGTCCTGTGCGTCAATCTTTGTTCTGGAAGCTTCGACAGAGCTGCCACTGGACGGGTCCCTTGCCAAAATATGTCCGAATCAAGACCAGTGATCACACTTTTTTTGCATCGTTTTCCTCACTGGTCCTGTGGTGAAGCTTCGAACAGCTCAAGGACATCTCTGTTCTCCTGTGACATTGCCATGTATACAGAAGGTGAACGTGCGATATTGCTCAGCAAAGCCCAAAGTCTCATGACCGAGCCACCCTGTATCGGCCGCAAGTAGAGCACACACTAAAACAAAGCTGTGCATGAAGGGCTAGCACAGCAGAGTCTCCCTCGAGGACGTCAAGGAAGCTGTGTCAGCAATTGCGCTAAATAGCACGTGCAAATTTGTACTTGCTGCGTGCGTACGAGGAAGAGAGAAAAATTGCAGGTCAAGAAATCGCATTCTACAGGCAATCACGCGCTTCTTTCTCGTTGCGAGCGCGTCTGCGGTCCCGTGTGCACTTGCACATCTGTCACGTGGGACAGGCGTTAGGCCCAGGTGAGCAGGCCTACGGAGGAGGCCTCCACATGCGTCCGGGTACACGCACCCTATGCGTGTGTGTGAGCGAGAGAGAGTTTTATTAGTACTTGGGCACAGTAGCGCCTTGATGGGGGCCGGCATTAACGTGATTTGTGAAGATTGTGTCTAGTGAGGAGAGCAGCCAATTTGAAGGAGTGGGGCTGCATCGTCGTCCAATTACTGTACTACCCCGCAGCCATAATAAGCGCTGCCTTCAGACTACGACTTCGGCCTGAACAGCTCCCAGAAGAAGAGACTCCCATTCAACTACATGTTTTAGTGGCTTAACAGAAGAAAAAAAAGGTCTACCACGGTGAAGTCTCTCAGCAAAGAGTGATCTCTAAGAACAATCTTTTCATACGAATAACCTCTTCATAAGAATAGACTTCTTGTGAGAATAACCTCTTTTAAAAGAACAAACTTTTTAAGAACTATCCCTTTATAAGAACAAACATTTTTTTAAGAATTATCTCTTTACAAGAATAACCTGGGTATGAATTACCTCTTTATGAGAATAACCTCTAACACAGAGAGGTCACTCTTACAGAGTCTGCAACATCAGCACTAAGATCAATTCTTAGCATCCACCAGCAGGTGCACAAGGCTGAGGGTCAAAATGAACTTACAAAGAGCCTGATGCTCCCTTGCACAACTGCGGACTTATGGGCAGTGGACCTGTGGACCAGCGTCCTAAGAGTGACTTCAGAGGGCACCCTGTTGAAAGTCGATGATCCAGAAGCTCCCCACCAGCCTCTTACTGTGGTCCTTCTGTCCAAAGGTCTGGCCACAGCAGAGCCACAGTTTGGCTGAAAGCGAGCCCATCCCAGCTCACTGCCCACTCCTCCCTCCACCCCCTTGTGCTCCCTGCCAAAGGGCCCCAAAAGGTGTCTGCTGGACCAGGCAGCCAAGGCAAAAATTTGGCTGGAAGGGCCAAAATCTAGCATTCATCTCAATGTCTCCAACACTCTGTCATAGGAGAAACACTTTCCACAACCTTTTGTGCTTTGGAGTTGCAGTTGACCAGCAGGCAATGCGAGCACCTCAACTCAACCCGTTATCATGAGTGGGGCTGGCCTGCAACGCCAATTCAGCCCAGTCTAGTAGCCTGCCAGCGTGCATGTCCAGCCCATTTGGGTGACGAACCATAGCTCTCGGGCTGATATGAAGAGGATGGACTCTTCCTCCACCTGCCTGTCCGTGAAGGCCTTCGCGGCCGTTCCCAGCAGCCGGGCTGCCCAAGCCGTCCAGACCCCTGTGGATGGACGAAATAAACATGTTTCCAAGTCATGGCCCTAATTGGAGCATCCATGACAAAACGCAGAGTGAGGAAAAAAGAGTTTAGAGTTGCCATCTTCTTCAGGTGAGGGAGAGAAAAGAAATCTGCTACGTGATTGGGCAGAGTCACGCTTGGGGAAAAAAAGGCTGCGTCCTAAGAGTGAATTCAGAGTCTGAAAAGTCTGACTGCATCGAGGGACAGCAGCAGCAGCAGCAGCCAGCGTGCCTCCGGTGACTCCGGTGACTCCGGTGGCTCCGGACACGTGATTGAGCACTTTTTCTCTCCTTGGACAACATTTCCAGCCAGGATTTATTTATCGCCCGCCCGCTGGGCGTCAATGCGGGATAAGAGAATCGTCCCTGTCATCGTTTCTGGCAAAGGCATCTTATTAACTTTTTTTAAGGCTCACTCTTCCCCTTAACTTTTTTTTTCAAAAAAAAGAAAGAAAATTGATTGGCCGCAACTTTTAGTTCCCCCCTTCTCTCTCTCTCTCTCCCCCCGCCCCTGTGAGCACGTATGCGAATCTTCCCTGTCACCTTTTCGTCTGATTTATTAAAATTGTTTGGAAAGTAAAGCTCATAACGCTCATAAAGCCTTGGCTCGAAACTTTATTCATTACAGCACTTCAGAGAATAATGCTCGTTGGAGAAAATGATCCGGTCATGTAAGGCAATATCGAAGGATGCTTTTGCAAGCCTTTCATGCGAGCTGTGACGTCACAAGTTTGTCCCAGGATTTGTTCTTCAAAAAAAAATTTAAAACTTTTCCAAGCAGAAAGTTATGGGAAATTGTTTTGTAACACTTGAGTGGTGAGAGTTGACACGAGTCATTTTTCAGAATAGCAGTGAAGACCTTCGCGAAGGAGTCGTGAAGTCATTCCTTGGGAAAATGAGGCAAAACTTTCAAACACTCAAGTCATTTCAGCTTCATTTTCTCTTCCAATGGCCGCTTATTTGCCTGGATCTATGTCAACAATGTTTCCTACCAGAGGTGGGCACGGGGTGGATCAGCCATGTCACAGCCAGAAACAACACTGGCGGGGTTTTTTGCATGATACCGTACGATTCAGGCAAAATTTGCACCTTCCAGGAAGACCTGAGAGCAAAAAAAGGCCTCACAATTCATACCTACCTGCAGTCATCAACCTGTGTGCGTCATAAACCGTGCATGAGGGCACAAATGTGTGACGTGAAAACTGCGTCAGTTAATCCTTAACACACATATTGCCCCGATTGGGCCTCACCTGCAACTTTGCTCACACGCCTGAAGACGTCCTGAAATCAGACAAGACACACTTCCAGAGCCGCCATCAAGGCCAAGGTGAACAACTGTTCCAAAAGGGGTTCCTGCCAGAGCAGCCATCACTCGTGCACCCGTCCAGGCCTGACAGGGTGGCGCGAAAGAGACTTGTTTGAATGAATTTCCCGTGCACGAATGCAATTTGCACGTGCACTTCTTGTTCAGTCAGCAGCTCCAGTCCAGATGACACGCACACTGACGCAATTTCCGCGCATTTTGGCGCGAAATTCACCAAAGTTGTGCCATTTTCGTGCAACTGGCGCATTGCCGCAGCATGGACGAATTGCCTCCCTCCCCCAGAATGGATTGAAAAGGTGACTACTTCTTGGTCGTGAAGCAGCTACCTCTGTTTGGCCCCGGCCAAGGTGGGAAACATGGGTCTGTTGGCCGGCTGCTGCTGCCCGCTGTGCAGCTTTCTCGGCGGGATATTTAACATGAAGAATTGGCCTTGACATTGCACTTTTCTTACTTGTAATGCGCCTCAATGGGGGTCGCCCAACCGACCGTTGCTGCTACAGGGTGTCGATGTTGCCACTCGAATTCCTCGGGGGGGAGGAGAAGTGTCACAGCCACGCGGACGCCTCGACTCGAGTACAAATCGATAGAGTCGTCGCATTCGAGACAACCTCACTTCTTCCATGCTATTTATATATATATATATATATATAACTTATATAGATGGGGACAGAGACAGAAACGATTTTCTGCACTCTATGGCAAATCTGGCTCTGCATAATCTTTTTTTTTTCTTTTTTTTTGTGGTAGGAGGCATCTGCACTTATATCTGCATTTCCCATCCATTTCCAGGAGAGACCAAACCTTCTTCTTCTGCTCCATCCATTGGTCCAGAGTTGCCACCGGACGACCTGGCGGGGTGGTGAGAGCCGACCGGGAGCGGTCGCCGCAGTGGCCGCCGCAGTGGCCGCCGCCGACGGCGCGTGGCAACCCTGGGTCGTTTGTTATGCCAGATCTCCCGCCGCATGTTTAAGACCATTTATCAGTTTTTGGGGAATAAAAACATGGGCGAATCTCTCGGGGTAGCAGAGATAGAAGAGAAAAGGTCAAACACAGCCTGATTTATCGTTGTTCCCTCCCCTGCCGCATCCGACCGACCCGGAGAGTCGGACCAACGGAAAAAAAAGGCGGATTCAGGGAGACTCAAGTGGAAAAGGGACTCAATTTGCGCACATGGAACCGGGACATGGACCGGAGTGTGCACCGGCGACGCCCCGATGATTTTGCCTCGTTGCCCCCCCCCCTCTCCCTCTTCTTTTTTTACCCCGGGCAACCGCGCCTTCAATGTCCGTCCCTCAGGGCAGTGAAGTGGATAAATTGAATGGACAGATTGGTCGCGTCCTCCTGGATGTTGTAACTGCTAAATCGTCTTCTAATCCTTTCACCTCCTACCTGAACGCCCAAATTGCCTCTCGGCGGAGACCCAAACGGACTCCGGGACCCGACAGAGATGTTTTTCCTGATCTGCGGAGCCCCCAAAACCATCGCGTTGACGTTGACATAGAATTGTGGCTGGCCAAAATCCACTTAGTACAGTCAGATGTTATTGATGAAGTCTCTTTTATAGTGACCCAGCCCAAAAAAGGGGGTCCCTTTTTTGCCTTTTTTTGTGCCGACGCGAATATGATGACGGGGCCTAATGGATTTTTGCCTAAGCCACCAACGATTTTTGTTTTCCACCAGTTTGGACGTGGGTGGCGCAGACGGAAAAGAAGTCAGCGTTCCTTAATATAAAAAAAATGACTAAAGTCGGGCTCACCCACTTGAAATAAAAAGCAGCGATGACGAATTGGGGAGACTTTTTTTTCCTCCATGACATCATCGTGCGTGCTCAAAAGTGTGAGCGGGCGTCTTCACCACCTTTAAATTAGGCTTGTAATTCATCATGATTTCAGCAGGATTCTCTGCGTGCACACGGCTCTTAAGCAGACTTAACCCTTTTTTTCCAGTCATATTAGCGTCATTCTCCTCTCAGTTGGTTCGGGGTTTTTTTTTTTTTGGGGGGGGGGGGGGCTGCCAACACACCCAAAAAAAACTTTGCGCAGATTCGTCAACAGTGAGTTTATTGGTGGTCCCACTCAATCGTGACTCATTTTTGCGCCCATTTTCTTGAGTGGTTGGAGGAAGAAGGAAAAAAGATTATTTATTCCACAAAAGTCACTCTGTTGAGCAAATTTTCACTGCTTTTTGAGCCCAGACTTTGGCTCCAGCGACGAGGGATCAGAGTCAAATTTGCAATTGCCAAACAGCTGATGCCTGGCAAATCCAGTGGCAGAGAAATGGCTGCAGTAGAAAAGCATCCAGGTAAAAGAAAAAAAAAACGGACAGTGAAAAAAATCTTTTTCTCCTCCGAATTTTAGGAGAAAAAAAGTCGATTTGTGAAAGAAAAGATATTTTCCTCCTCTTCTCGTCTGCCAGAATAAACCTCTTTAAACACTGAGATAAAACACCTGCGGAATCTTGAAAGGGGAGGCCGCAGACATTGTTTTATCTAACCGTCTTTTTTCATTTTTCTATCACACGATTTTTGGGGAGGTGACTCAATAAAAATCGGTCTGGCGAAAAAAAGGGAAGGCAGATTCTCCTTTTTTTTTCACGGTCAAAAAGTCCCCGAGGGCCATTAGGATAAGGAGACCAGACTTTGGCTGCCGCTGCTGCTTTATGGGGCTGTAATGGCATGGGCATAATATTCCCAATGAATTACCTCTAACGATCTTTTCTTTATAGCTGCAAGCACATTTTTCACGGATAACAGCTTTCCATTCTTTTAGAGGATCATGACGACGTTATCTTTGGTCTCCACTGGACTCATCTCCCGCCAGACAATTGGCTCAGGACGCGCAAAAAGAGAAAAACTCACACGTGTTTGCGTTAAATGGCGTCTGCAGGGGGAATTTCAAGGTCACGAGGAAATTTCGCACAGTCGTCAAGATGTCGTCGGCCTTGGACGCGTGCTGCGACTTCGTGGAGTCCATGAAAAGGAAGGAGCTCTTTGCTGACTGCCTTGTTATTGTCAAGCGCCCTTCCGCACCAGGTGTGTTGACACGTTGTACAACATGAACGAGGTGAAGGAGAGAGAATCTCTCAACCCCTTGAGCGTGGTCGTCGTCGTCGTCGTCGTCGTCGTCGTCGTCGTCGTCGTCGTCGTCGTCGTCATGGGCGGCGGCGCCTCCAAAAGAGAGACGTCTTCTCCTCCTCCTCCTCGCGTTATTGTTATTGCGGCAATAATTTTCGCAGTGTGAAAATATGGCGGGAAGAAATTTGTCAAAGTTGATTCGTTTGGCCTCACACAGATGTAGCGTGTGTGTATGTGTGGGTAGGCATAAACAACAGACGAAGGGGGAAGAACAACGGCTTCAAAAACGTGCTAGTCCAGAAAGAAAAGAAGAGAATCTAAGGCCTAGGCCTACTTGTGTTTGTGTCGAAACAGAATTTGAACGAGATTTTTTAAGGTTCATTCTGACCTGACCAAAAAAGTACAAGTGTTTGTGTGTCTGTGGGGGTCAAAACAGAAATCATAACGTGCATGAAAACAGTGACGAAATCATAAGTAAGTGACTTCCACGCATGGTGATGGTGTGAAATCACCCCCCCCCCTTTTGGGAAAAAAAGGTCACGAATCGTGTGTTGGGGGGGGGGGGGTAAGCGTATGCGCGTATGTTTGAGAGATGACCTCCAATAGGGCTTATTCAGACAGCATCACCTGCACAAACAAATGGCGTGAGAACAAAAACCGATCTTTCTCTCTCTCACGCACGCACGCACGCACGCGCACACACACACACACGCACGTATGAAAAACGCGCTCCAATCTTGGTACCAAAATAACCCATCCGGTCTCGTTTTTCTCGACCTTTTTTGTCATTCTCCCACGTCATTGTCGAAAGTGCCACTTAAATATTCATCGAGGAAGTCATATGTCTGGCGGAGGAGGCCAGCCAGGCCAACGCGCTCTCTCAGGGCAATCCCGTCGGTGGAGGCTTCGACCTCAACGACCGCAGAGCAGAGTGGCGTCTCTCCTCCGGACAGAGCCACGACCCGCACGTCGAGGGCGGGAACGACGGGGTTGAGGTCACACAACCCCCTCTCGTCAACAATGGAGACCCAATTTTGCACAGTTCTGCACTCCCCAAGATTGGCAGGGCCAACTTTGCTGCGCAAGTACAGGGTGGTGGACCCAGAACAGGTTCTCAGGCCAACAACACTACAAAGTTACGTATCACCCCTGACCGGATGGAACTATTTAGCAAGACTTCTGTCAGTAAGTCGCACCCCGATCCCTCCGGGCTGAACCCGAAGGGCTCGAAGTTGCAGCTCACCGGACGGACGGGTTATCTTGCCAGTCACTTCTTCATAGTAGGCGAGAAAAGATCTCACGTGTCATCTACGCTCGATTATTGTAACAATGGGTATTCGACGAATTCTGCGCGTGTGAGAGGTGTTGGGTTACCCCCCCCCCCCTTAACCCTCCCTCCTCTCTCCTCCTCCTCCTCCCGGTGTGGCCTTTCTCGCGGGGTCCGATTTCACCCCGAATCTGACCCTGAATCTGGCGGGGGCCAAAAATCAGGGACGTGTGAAAGATTCACTGCGTCATCTTTGCCACCAGGAGTGGGCAACCCGGGGCAGGTTTTTTTCGCCCATTTTCTTGCGCACCCATTTGAGTGGCGATCAGACGCGCGCACGCGCACCCAACGGTACCCAATGGGCACCCATTTGCAACGAATGCCAGAAAATGGGCGATAAATTGAAAATAAATCTCAGGCTTGTACTGGGGTCTTCCCCAGATTTTTGGCGGAGAAAAAACGCCTGAGAGCCATTAAAAGGAGTCACCCACACCAAACCCATCCGGAGAGAAGGAGACTGACTCTGCTGCATTCTTGGGGTGTGAGAGAAAAGACCTGAGAAGTTGACAAAAAAAGTGAGCACCTTATATTTTAGAGAGACCGGAAAAATTGAATTGCTTTTGTCGGACTTTTCTCGCCCCCCTCGTTATTTAGCAGAGGTGTGACCGGCAGGAGGTCCTGCCTGCCCCAAAAGCCAACTGTGAAATGAATGCACGGACCGGACAGAGGCGACTCCGGGCCGGCGGCGGCGGGGGCCGGGGCGGCCGCCGGGCGGCACACGACTCTCCCAGTGTCCGGGCGGGACAGTCAGGCCCGGACGAGATCGCCCGGTGGCAACCGCTGGGAGAAAACGCAAACACGAGGGAGGAATGCGAGAATGATAAATAAGATCTGCAGGGGGAACCCGGAGGGGGGGGGGGACGTCAGGGTCCTCAGACTTCATTTTTCTTTCTCCGGAGAGCCCAGAAGAAGGGGGCGAGGAAGCTCCGGGCATACAAATGGCCCCGATTGGCACCCGACCCCGACAGCTTGTTCTGACTGAAGAGAAACCTTCCGTTAAGCTGTTCAAGGAGCCTCGTCCGCAATCACTGGCACTCCTTGGGCACGCCTCTCTCGTTCAATGGATGCTTTTGTGGTGGAAGAGGCAGAAAGTTCAAGAAGGGGGGTGAAAACGCGCTCTAATTTGGGGGTTCCACAGTTGTTTGTCCGTTTGTCGACACTTTTTTTCTTCCGCGGGGCGTTTATACGAGCGTTCATAATCGAGGGAGGTGCATCATTTCACAGTTTTTGTCCCCTTTTATGACGGCGTCGTCGCATCTCTCGGCGGGGGACACGACCAGGAAGAAGAAGAAGGAGGAGAAGGGAGGGGAGGCAGCAAAACCAAAGCAACGAATTAAACCAATTGAAGTTTGTTCGTTAGAGAGGAGAGATGGAGGCGTTATAAACCGCCTGCGGTGAGGCTAAAAAGAGGCTGCAACGAGCGAAACCCTGGTGAAAGGAGAGCCGCTTGAAAGAGCTCGGCCAGACAAAGAGACGGTGGTGGCCGCGGCCGCGCTGCAGACGTTGCTGGAGTCACGCCAGCCAGAACAAGTTCGTCTCGTCGAGTGCCAAAGGATGCACAGAGAAAGAGGAAGTCTCTCTCTCGCTCCACAGGGAATGTGCTGAAATCCGCAGACTGTTTGCTTGCTGTGCAACCAGAGTCAGTTGGAGGAGGAAGAAAAAGAAACATTTTAGACGAATTCCTGGTTCGCTACAGGGTGGCTCGCATATATTGGGCAAGACCGATTTTCCACTGTCTGTAATTGTTGCTCAATCCGTTCCAGTCAAGTGGAATGAAGAAGTTATCATTGTTTGACTTCGATTGACTCCTGAGGCTCTTCAAGACATTAGTAAACCTCAGACATATCCAGACATGGTCGAAAATTACTCTCTTCTTGGTCTAGACATCAACTTATGGAGGAAAAGAGTGGAAAGAAAAGTAAATGCCAACATTGTACACTGTATTTAAGTGCGCGGTTGTGATGAGGCTTAAGTCGACTTTGCCACCGATTGCTAAAACCTTCACTGTTACTGTTGTTCAGATTTCTGTGCTGATTCCTGGTGTGAGGGCAAAATATCTTGTGGACCCCAGAATATGTAGTAAAGATGGAGTGCGGGTATCGAACAGTTCTGGGTCCGTCGATACCAGAAATACTGCAACTCGATACTTTTTGAAAAAAGTGTCTTGCACAAGAGCAAAGAGTGGAAAGAAAAACAAATACTCCACTCACCCCTATACAGGGTGGACCAGAAGTAACTGTTGGGCATCCATTAGCTGGGCTTCTGCAAGACCCAGAGAGGTGGGATTGGTGGCGATGAAAAGAGGAGATTCAAAACCTTAATAAAAAAACACAGAAACTTGTCCAGCCTCAAATTTTGAGTCCATTTTTCAGGGTGGAGAATTTTCTTGGGTTTTGCTATCTATAGAGTTCTTCCAGAATACACAAGGACCATCAGGTCCTCTGCGAAAAGATGCATATGAAGGGCTGTTCATACAGCATTTTCAAGCTGACCTGGAGGAGGAAGTCCCGAC
>JAAUXU010061634.1_pt1 | contig 39645 bp, 49 predicted proteins | sample 7278151 | NCBI WGS metagenome assembly JAAUXU01 (sample SAMN14350113, study PRJNA611818) | marine sediment metagenome | isolation source: surface marine sediment (1.8m) | place: French Polynesia: Moorea | collected 2018-08 | reverse complement strand
GAGGGGGAGCTGCGGAGGCCGTGTTTTTTAACGGTCCCGAGCCCCGCGTCGTTGCCGACTGCCTCATTGGGGTTGGAGGTGGTCCTGCGGCAGCCGTGTTTTTCAATGGTCCTGAGGTCCGCGCTCATACAAGCTGCCTCCTTGTGGTTACTCACCCTAGTGTTAAAAGGGGATCCGCTGGCTGGGTGAGAGGAACCGGAGGGCCCTGGAGGAGGGGGTGGGTGGCAGCCGAGGGGCCCGTCACCAGGCTTCTTGCCGCCCGCGTCGCTGCCACCCTTCTTGCTGGGCATCCTGAAGGCGCCACCGTCGAAGGAGGAGGTGGAGGAGAGGGAGGGATCGCTGACGCACCTGAGCCCGTGACCGCAAGGTCACTCTTGGCGGGCGAAGGTGGAGGTCGAGGTCACGGAGAAAGGAAACAACCCGGGAGGTCCCTGAGGTCGTCCTGGAGGTTGCCGCAGCCGTCACACTGAAGGTCACGTCCAGAAAAAAACCGAAAAACCAAATAATTTCCCAGAGCGAAAAGCACATGGACTTTTAGCTCCGAGATGTGAGCTGATCCCCACTTCCAGTACTTGTGGAGTAGTCAAAACCCCAATCATAAAAAGGCATTTTTTTGAAATTTTCATAAAAAAAACAAACTTGGGCTTGAAAGGGATTTCCGTGGGAAATCCCCAGATTTTTATAGGCTCACTTTTCAAAATGTGTGGTGGTGAATTGCCGGGGATTTCCCAGATTTCCCCTGCCTTTTTCATCCACCCCAAAAAAATAAGCATTCATGAGCTCCTCTTTGTTTTGGCTAGTTTGTTTTCTCAATCCAACCTATACAGTGAATCAATTTTTTCCAAAGCATAGCCATTGTGTTCAAAAAGTGTGGTTGGGAAAATCTGGGGTTTTCCTGGGGTGCCACCAAAAAATAGCAGTGACCATACATTCCACACTTTTGTTGCTATGTATCTTCATGAATGCCCCCAGGGATCCCCTTGGGTGAGAGTGTCAACAATTGTGAAAAGTCACAATAAAAGCCCAAAACAACAACAATAAAGTATGGGATGCCCTGCAAGACATATTTTAAGCCAAATAAAAGCATATCAGTAAATTTTGCCACATGTCAGATTTGGTCATGGAAATCCCCAGGGAATCCCCATAAATCCCTACACTTTCGATCTAAGGCCCCATGAAATCCCAACAAAAGTTGGTCGGGTTGTCGATCATGCGCAGAATAAATAACCTTAAGACCTTAAGGCCCATGCCAAATTTGGTCCAACAGGGTCCAACGGTGCGGCCGCCTACGTATAAGTAACAAACCAACCAACAGACAAACAAATGTTCGCATTTAATAATATTGAGTTATAATCATTTATCAAATTTTGGAGATCGTCGAAACAGTCATAAAAATTTGGCAGTTGAAGTCAGCCAAGCTTTTTCTACGAAAATCCCACTGGAGGTAAAATGCAGTACCCCACCCCCACCCCGACCTTTCTCAACCCGTGCCCACCTGTACAAACCTGCTGAGCATGTCCAAGCCCTTCTCCTGTATGTCCCCCTCCTTTGCATCCTCGTCAAAGAAGTCAACCGGGTTTGCGATGACGTCCCTTGGGTGGCAGAGTCGTAGTCCGCGCGTGGAGGGGACGCCAGAGTAGGGCCCGATGGTGCAGTTGGGCAGGACGTGGTGGGCGTCCATCATGTGGCAGTTGAGGCGGGTCAAGGGAAGGCCGTATCTGCAGGGGGATGAATGAAGCACTTCTTTCCCAAAAATGACTCCTTCTTTCTCACTCCTTTTCGAAGGTGTCGTTCTGGGACAGACAAAAGTCAGGCAGCTTAGTCCGATCAGTCTGAAATTTTTACTTTTAAAATACTTCTGCCACATTGGCAATATTGGTTCTCATACGATGCTTTTTGACAGTCCTACGATGGTGGATTGCCCTAGGGCCGATTTCTTTGGCCCGATCTGGATGATCCTCCCGGGGGCGTCAACATGGCTAATGGCCCACCGCGCCCCCTTGCGCTCAGAAGCGTCGGCGCCCAACAGAGACAAGTTGAATGCTGTACAAATTTTAGTTTTATCTAAACCGTAAGAAAACATTGAAACTGCCTACTTGGGGCGTTATTCTCGTCTACGTGCAGCCATATCCTGACCGTGCTGTGCACAGTGGGCGTCGTCTCTACTACCCTGGCCTTGCTGGTGTAGCAAGTGCCGGACAAGGTAAAGATTGGCTCGGGATCGAAGAACTCCTCGCAGCAGAAGGGGAAGAGGCTCTCGTCGTCGAAGTAGAAGTAGGATCTGGAGACGAAGAATCGGCGGTGGGACTCGCAGAAGAAGACGAAGCGGCTGCAAGGGACGGCCACAGCGCGGAAAAGAGACTACAGGGACAGACAATGGCGTAACCCAGAAATAGCAGCAAGGATGATTTACACTACCATGAGATCAGTAAAGTTGTTCCTTTCGAGCACTTCGTCCAGTTCAGTGCCCAGCATGTCAATATTGTTCTTGTATCGCTAGAAGAGAGACAGTAAAGAAGGGAACAAAGAATACAATATCTGTTAATTAATGGTGTGTCTCCACCTGCCCATAGCCTTTGATGGAGAAATCTACGAGCTGTTTCATGGAGACGTCCATGGCCATGGTCATGTAGCTTGCAAGCTCATCGGAAATGTTGTACGCTGCATGAAAAGGACCTCATGACCAGCTGGTCCAGATCCTACTCGTTTTCTACGTACCTTCCAGCCTGGTTTTCTCGAAGAACTTGGCGTTGCAGACGGTGATGTTTGGGTATGCGATTGCCCTTGCCGTTCTCCACTCCACCGCGTTCCTGACTGTGTCGTCCCGGCTGTATATGACGGCCTGTTTGATGATGACTGCGACCAGTGCCGAGATGACCGCAGTCGATGCCAAAAGGAGGACGCAGCGCAGCAGGGGGGAGTTGGTCCGCGCGTACCAGGGCATCCCGTGCATAGAGCTCCATTCCGACAGGCGCACCAGAGCCTCGGAAAGGGAGCACTGCTCAAGCTTCTTCGTGCGGCCGCTGTGGGGTGAAATTTATTTCAAGTTTAAGTTTAACGTTTTGCTCCTTTTCCAATATTGAAGTATATTTTGTTTGTAAATTAAATTTGAATCTCGAACCCACGGTTCAACATCTTACAAAATCTTTTAGACACCGTTCAATCTCCCCCACAATCTATACTGTGGAAAACTTTGTGTTTGAATCACATATGGGCACGATGTGTGGCTGCACGGTGGGGGTAAAATTTTTGTCTGCAGGAGGAGGGATCAGGACTGTCTTTCCAGGTAGGGGGTAAGCTTTTGTGCTGCAGGAGGGAGGAAGGCGGGGGGGACAGGTACTAATGACCACTTTAAATCCCAACTTTTTCTCCTTTCCAAAAAAGTAATCATTAGTTTTGGAGGGGAAAAAATTTCTGGTTTTTGCCTGCCAAAAAAAGAACAATCCATTGTCTCAGTACGAAAATCTTCAAAAGGGGGTCCATAAAAATTCTCTTGTCAGCAAAAGGGGGCCCATTAGGTCCTTTCCAGGACCAACTTTGACCTATAGGAGGGGAAACTCCCCCCCTTCTCCCCTTCCCGTGCCCATGTGCGGTTTAAATTCAAATTTCACCTCTCATCCCTGATTGTGGAGACTCCCCTGGGCGTGTAGACGGCCGTTGGGGCGGAGGGAAGCTCCAGCTCTATAACGTCAACCTTCTTCTTCGTCATGTTGAATATGCATCTATGAAGTGTATGTGGGGTACTGCGTGTGTTACCCTAATTCCAAAAGACGTCAGCGGCGGCGCGGCAATTACAGTATATATGCTTGCCTATTTGTGTCCGTGTACAGAATATACAGTATGTTCTGGAGGATAGCGACTCCTAGTTGTCGTACGTACTGCACACAAAAAACTCATTCGGTCGAGGACGCTTCTTCTCGCTTGTGTTTTTGGGCCGCTGCCCTTTTAAGTCGGCTCATTTGCCGCCGTCGGTCGTCTCTTGCCCCCTCGATTATAAACTTGGTAGATAGTCCATACAAGACGCATACATTACGGACGGACGGAGAGACCGAACTGGCAATAACCACCGGAGAGAGGGAGGGGACAGCAAATACAAATTGCGGTATGTTGTGGAAAAACACCATAAGTTTTGGCACAATCAAAAACCTATATTAAAGGACACATTCTGATACGATCGATAGCAACAAAAGAAGAGTATGGAGACCAGGCATTTCGCCTCAAAAGCAAGGTTTCCTCCGGTCCCCTATGCTCATCAAGTATGCTCCGCTGGCCATTGTCGTCCTCGACTTTTCTCGCAATGCTTGAGTGCTTAATTGCGAACGCGGACAGACATGTTCATACGCGGACAGACATGTTCATACACACACATGACAGACCAGCCCCGGTAGCTCAGTCGGTAGCGTTCGCGCTTCCAAAAACTGACTGCTGGGAGGACCTGGATCGAATCCCCCCAGGGGGGAATAACAAGATCGAGATGAAGGGTCTTGGGGACACAGCCTTGCAGTTGGTAGGTGATGGTTAAAGATTTGGATTTTTGGATCGGCCGCCCTTGGAAACAAGGAAGCCTTTGGCACGAAAGTGCCAAAAATTATTATTTGTTATTACACACACATGACACATAAGGGCTACAGTTGCGGCTCCAAAGACAGGTCGACGGCTAATTTGTGGGTCATTGACACAGTTTAACATATCGCTTTACAAGATAGTTTTGTCTGAGTACTCGAATCTTGCTACCACTGCGCCAGTAGATATAGAAGGGAGAGGACGTGCAGGGATGGGGGGCACACATGGGCACCGCTTTTTTCGTAGAGGGGGGAAGAATTTTTTTTCATGTGTACGTGGGTCAAAAATGGCTGTAGGGGAGGTGATGTTTTTGGCTGCCATAGCCTGGGTGAAGGGGGGGTGAAGGGGGAGAGAGAAAATTTTACTTATGGAAGCGTTGGACGTAGTATGGAAAAGAGCGGGAAATTTGAATTTAGAAGGTTAGGCCTAGCTTAGAAAGTTAGGGATACTTAGCAAAGGGGCCTAGGCCTAGTTTTGGGGCCTAGGGACGACTTTCAAGGAAGGTTAAGTTAAGTTAGGTTAGGTTAGATTAAATTTTATTTAATTTTTCCGCTCTTTTCCATATTACGTCCAACGCTTCCGTAATTGCGCCAATAATTGCTTGCTGCTAAATAGCAAAATGCTTTTTTCAGTCATTTGCTAAGTGCTGCAACTTCTCAGTTTGATGGAAGAAGAAACATGCACAGAAAAAAAAGCCAAGAAAAGGGGAAGGGGGTATAGAGTAGAGTAGACTAAGGATTTTTTGTGATGGGTAGTTGGGTACTCATTTTTCTGGTGCAGGGGAGGGGACTTGTTTTTAACCCTCAGGGGGGTGCATCCCCCCCCTTCCCCCCCCCCTTGCCCATGTGTGATGGGGGGGTGCCAGGTGTCGGAGAAGAAAAAGGTCTAATATAACTTAATTGACACCCTTCCCGTACATGAGGGGAAAAGGGGGGGAGGGGGAATAATAGTAGTTTCTCGCCCACTTTCTTGTCTTTCTCTCTCAGATGTCGATAAAATTTTGCAGAAAAGTCGCTAGATGGCGATCATGTCATCCGGAATAAGCTATGTTTGAAAACAGAAATAGATATGAAAAATAGCTTCCAAGGAATATCCAAATGCTTTCAAAATGGTAGTCCTAGGATTTTAATTACAATGCTTTCCTTTTCTTTTCGCCTTTTCTCGTGAGAGGAGTCCTAAAAGACAAAAAACTACGGTATACTTTTGAGCACCCCTATGATTTCTCGAGAAAACTTATGCAATTAGTGAAGCTCAAAGTAGTGAAAGTACTCAACCAGCAAGTGACTACACAAATCGATCTCATTGCAAACCCACGATACTTGCGAAAAAAATTCTACCTCCAGCACTTTCCAAGTCTTTTAGGCCCCGACAGCGTCGGCGTCGGCAACCACATGCCTCCTCCACGGCGCCCCTCCCCCGCCGGCGGCAATGACTGCAGGTCCAAAAAGTCCATGGAGGGAAATCCACCGCCAGACTCACGTACGTTGCCGTTCTCGTCCCTCGTGGCGCCCCACAGAGGATGGCCGCCGCCGCCGCCGGGCTGGTTAACAAAACGCATGTTTCAATTCATATTTCTTGCAAAATAACTAGTATGCTTGTTCTCTCGCCAATTCCAGGAGGAGTATTGCCCCCTCTCCGAGTCCAAGACTGGGCAGCCTTATCCCGAAGGCCCTGCCAGCGATTAGGAACGCGGCGAGGACGGAGAGGAAGCAGGGACGAGGTCGAGGAGGGAGGAGAGGAAGCCCCAGTTGAGGAAGAGGGTGCGGACCAGGAGAGGGAGTGGGAGGTGGACGAATAAAGGAGATCCATGGCCACGTTGGAAACCAACCCTCTCCCCTACATCCTCCTCTTTTCCGTCGTAGATTTAAACTATCCCTACTGCGTAGCAGACTCCGTGTGTCAAGTGGGGCAAAGACAAACGAAAGATGAAGAAGATGACCGTTGCGTCCCCCAGGCCGGCCGCCAGCTAGGAGCGCGCTCGCCGATGCAGCAGACGCCGGCTTCTGTCAACCCGTGGGCGCGGCCTAATAAAAAAAGTAACACAACGGCTTTTTTGTCTTTCGTAACAAAATACAAGTTTAATTGATCTCATGTTCTTCTCTGTTTTCCCTCACCCCCTCTCTCTTCTGCACTCTCTTGACGACTTAGGTAGTGGGACGAGGATGCTTCCTGTGTTCATCTTGCTGTTGTAGCAAGGACATACGTACGTGCTCTCATTTTTCCTTGTTTGGGATTTACAACAAATAAAATCGAGAGGAGAGATAGAAAAAATCCTTCACTTGCTTTTTTATCATCGTCGCGTCTTCTTTCGAAGCCCACTAACGATCAAGCGTTCGAATCACTACACGCGTACGTAGGAAAGAGGAAAGAGCATAGAGTGAAGAACATTTAAGTTTTTTTGCGAGAGCAGTGGCAGGGGGGTGTCTTTTGAGGAGGCCTTTTTCCCCTCTTTTCCTTTTTATTTCAAAATCAAATCACATTGCTTGGTCGTTGCAGAGAATTTTGCTTTGTACCGTCAGCGACCGTGCCCTATTTGCCATTTTTTAATGGTATGGGATCATCAGGCGAGAAAGTTTTGCTCTCTCCTTTCCTGTGTACTCCTTTCGTACGTGGCAGTGTGATCAAGTGTTGTTTTCCAATACCGACATTTTTGCAAGAAATTTTTCATTGCCTCCTCTGCTGGTTGTTTTTTCCTCGTATTCTTTATTTGCTGCTATCATCCACTTCGCGTCTTTAATAGTTCTTTCGAGGGTTGGGTCCTACAGAACATTGTGACAGGAGGGTGGGGATGGGGATTGTATTTGCGGGAGAGGGGATCAAGCAAGCAGCGATGAGAAGAGGGGACCACGCCATAAAAACAAGTCTTCTGGGTGTAATTTTGCAGCTACTACATTAGGTACCGTTACCACCACAAAAAAGCAGCACATATAGGCGCGCCTGTGTTGTGTTGTGTTGAATTTTCGTTTTTATTCCTCCATTCAAAAAAATCCCCTGCGCCCTCTCTCAATCAAAGGAAAACTAACATACCCGCGAATCAAGCATTGGTTTTTTGAGAGGGAATATGGGGATGGGATTTTGAATTTTTCTCTTTGTGGCCTTATCACATTCACGCAGAGAAATATAAAAAACTTTCCTCATGTCTCGTTTTCCCTCTTTCCTGTTTTCCCCTATTTCAAAAAAAGAAACAAGAGATGGTGAAGGAGCGAAGGGTCCTGTCTGGCACTGGAGTAGAGGAATGGGATGGATTGGATGGAGGGTGAGCTGAGACTAGAGGTGGAAAAAGCAAGGATGTTTGGCTGGCTATTTTGTCTCCGGCTTCATGTCTGTGGGGAGGGGGGAATACTTTGCCATACCGTACTTTGCAGTAGAAAAAAAACTCAACAAGAAAAATTTCGGGCAGCGCTCGTTTACATGAGGAGGTTTTCTGCGTTATGGGCTTTTTTCAGAGAAGGTGGATGCGTACAGTACGTAACCGCCTTCCAATTTCACAACTATTTCGTTTCCGTTTCTTTCTCCCTGGCATTTTTTCGATTTTTCCGAGCACAAAATCCTTTCCCCCGCCCCTTTTTGCCATGTGTTGGTTTTGAGGTACTTCTTTCGTCCCTTTTCCCCCTAGAAAGTATGGGGAAGGGCCTGCTGTATCTAACAGTATAGAGCAGGAGTTTATATTGTATATTTTCCTTTAGAAATTTGGATGACCAGTCATATAAACTGTGAGGAGGGGGAAATGGCGTGTGTGTAAAGAGAGAAAAAGAGAGTTGGGTGTAGTATAGTGGCGGTAGTAGTAGTGGCTATATATATGACAGTGAGGTCTGCATAGATTTTCCCCTTCTGTTTCCCCCCCGCGTTTTACACTTACTTTCAGGCTGCAAAAACCGATTTGCGCGCATTTTGCTCTCTCTTCGCTTCTTTTTCTTACGGGAAAAAACAATGTTGGCGGTGGTCGCTAGCTGGCGGTGGTTCGATCTGGAGGTGTTGGTGGTGGTGAATATAAATAAATTCTTTTCTTTTTCTTTCTCCTTATGTACACGTACACAATTATACGCCTTGGGCCGGTGGTTGGGTGTAGTAGGTATGTGTTTTAGAGGAGGAGGAGGGTACAAGAAGTCTTCTTTAATTTCGCACGTAATAACGTAATATTCGTTTCTTTCTTTTTCCCCTTCTTTCCTGGGGAAAATTCATCAGTTCTGCCAAGTCTTGCTTGTTCTTTTTGCTCTGCTGCTGTGGTAGTGGCTTAATGTTGCGTCAGCGCTTTTTCGGTGCATGGTGGAAGAATCAAAGGCGGAAAATCGGGTGCCCCCCTTGGTCTCCCACTACAAAAAGGGCATAGTGCAATCAATTATGGGGACATGGTGTAGGGGGGAGTTTGTCTGACAATCAAATCTTCATATCTGGATGAAACAACGAGGAGGGGGGAGGCGGGGGCGTAATAATAAAAACTTTTCTTTCTTCCCGTGGAGTCGTGGACATCTGGAGACAGCAGAAATATTGGTTTTTTGTAGTTTTCTTTTGTGGGTGGGAGGGGGGAAGGAGGGGACATCCACACTCGCGATCCATCTAGTCGGTAATTAAAAAACTCTCATCTTGATCATCATCATCATCATTTCAGGCTACCTCTTCTTCTTATAGTGGTACACCGCTGCTTCGTAATTCTTCTCTTAACTTTTTTCTGCAATATTATTTCTTCATCTTTATTCGGGAAAGTCTATGTACAAATGTCGGCGGCGGCGGCTTCGGTCGAAGAAGAATAAAAACAGAACTAATAACAGAACTCTTTTTTCTTTTATAGTATAGAAACTCGCGTCTTGTTGTGGTTGTGGTGGGGGGAGGACGATCGTTCGGTCGATGAAGTGGGCGGCGGCGGCAACAGCACATTCACGCTCACAGATCGGGCAGTTCCTGGACAAAATCGAATTTTGAACATACTTAATAGTTTTTCAATTATGTGAAAATGAGCAATTTCAAAATACCTGTGAGATTCATGGTTCACTTATCCCCGCTTTTGTCTCTGCGTGTGTGCCTGTCTTTTGTCTAATAAATCTGCTGTTTCGCCCTCGATCGACCCCCCTCACTACGTCTCCGCCGGGAAGAGCTCCCTGTGCAGGGCGGGAAAGTCCACCAGTCCGGCCGTGCTAGAACGGAACTTGTTCAGGGCCTCCAGGTGGAGGAAGCTTATCTCTCTGGAAAAGAAAGGAATCGTAAAAAATAAATTTATGACAGTTTTAAAAGGGTGTCTTGTTTTTGTCCTCTTGGTGTTGGTACCTCAGCGTGTGCCTCATGTTCATGAGCTTTCTTAGCACTGAGACGTCTCCCTTGAGCGGGGCGAGCGGAGGGTTGGCCGAGAGCTCCCGCTGCATCGTCTGAAGGACGGCGTGGTTAAGCTTCTTCACTTCGCCATGGTTGCGGAGGCCGGCGCGGTCTGAAAAGGAAAAAAATGGATTTCGAAATTCAAAGTCGTGTGTAAGGAAACGAAAAAGATGGTGGGCTACAAGGGTCTTTTTTCTCACCTTCTTGCAGTAGGACGTAAGCGCAGTACAGCGCGATGGCTGTCTCTGAGAGCTGCATCTCCGCAAGCCCGCGGGCAAAGTCAAATATCTGGCTGACGAGCTTCATCTCTGCCGTGTCCCTCGTCGTCATGAAGGCCTCCATGGGCAGCACGCAGTCGAGGAACAGCACCGCCTTCTGAGACACGTCATAGTAACGGCTCATGCGGATGATGGCCAGCTCGAACACGCCTGGAAGGAATAAAGGCGACAATGTGATACTACTTTGGCTCTGGATCTCGACAAGTGTTCTTGTCCACTCACCTCCTTTGAGCAGCACGATCTGGTCGTCCTGCGGGAACTTCATGAATCCTGGCACCATCTTTGCGAACTCGATGATCTGTGTGATCATGGTGGTGAGCCTCTCCGCGGCCTGCAGCCATAGCCCCTCCTGCGTCAGATTCTTGAAGGTGAATAGCCTGGCCTGGTCCACGCCCGGCTTGAGGCCCTCCGAGATCTGCTCGCGGGTCATCAGACTAGTTCGGGTGTGCGCCTCCAGGATAGAGTTGGACAAGAGGAGGCCGATGCGCTCGGGGTCTGCAAGGAGAAGAGGGGGTTGTACATTCTCAGTTCTCTGAGGGACCGATTTTTCGCAAATATTTTGATTGCATGCTGAAATCTTGATTTCCCATGAAAAATGTTGTATGAGAAAAAGGTTAGGGGGATGCATCATTCAGAGTAGGGTACCATTCTGGAGCTGCTGCAATAGCGAGATGTCTCCGTAGTCCACCCCGCTGCCGCCGCCATTGCCGCTGCCGTTGCCGCCGTTGTCCCCGTTCCCAGAGGAGGACGATGCGGTGGCGAAACCAGTGCTGCTGTCGACGAATCCGCCGCCGCCACCGCCGTGAGTAGTCGCCCCAATGTTGTTGTCCGCACAGCCCATCTCCTGCTTGATGGCCAGGGTGCCCATGGGGCCCAGGCCGCCGCCTCCTCCGCCTCCCGCCGGCCGACCCATGGCGTGAAGACCGCCGTGGTGCGGCTGCGGCTGGTGTATCAGTCCTCCTATGCCGCTGCCGCTGCCCAGATGGCCGCCGCCGCCGCCCCCGAGGCGAGAGCTGGGCTTGTTGTTGGTACCTATACGTACGTAGATTTGTGGTACAGGTAGCGAAGGGAGGAGGGAAGGAAGGAGAAAAGAGAGAATGATGATGTGGCATGCGGTTATGGTTCTCATTCGCTCGTACTGTATTGTATGGATGGGGTTTGATAAAACTGCAACGTCTCTCTCTCTCTCTCTCCAGGTGTGCAACAACAGCAATTGTCACTCAGGGAAGGGAAAGAATTTGGAACGGGTGGGAAAAGTATAATTGTAAGGGAATCGGAAGAAACTGAAAAACCGTACAGTATGTACTGTATGATTAAGTTAGTTTTTGTATGTGTCATTTTCCCCCACCCACTTGAAGGAAAAACGGTACCATATTAAAATAGCACTCATTCTCAAGTGTTTCCGTCCTCTCCTTTTCCTGTCATCGAATAATTCAGTCTTAGGCAGTAATCGCCTCCGCTTCCTGAGTCGTGAGTGTGTGTGCTTTAACACACTGCATGCACTCACTCTCTGATCACACGCCCCACACCTTTCCCCCCCGCTTCGTCAAGTCATTTGCTTAGCTCACCTGTGCTAATGCTGATTGTGGTCTGTTGCTCCCCTCCGCCTCCGCCTCCGCCTCCGGTCCCTCCTCCTGCTCCGCCTCCCGCCGCCGTTTCTCTGCTCGTTCCCCCGCTGTTGTTGGCGCCCCCTCCCCCTCCTGCCCCGAGCGTCCCCCCTCCTCCAAACTCGGACTTGGGCTCGAAGGGGCTGGTGGTGGAGTCCACGTTGTTGTCGTAGCCGGGCGAGGACCACTCTCCGGTCCCGTTGCCGTTGGCGCCGCCGCCCGTACCGTTGCTGTTGCTGCCGTTGTTGCCAGCGGCGTTGGCCCCGGCGCCGCTGTTGTTGGTGCCGTTACCAGGCGCCCCCGCGGTGGCGGCAGTCGCCGCAGGGGGGAGGCTGGGGAAGGGGTAGCTGTTGGGGGTGTACTCGCTGCTGTACGGGAATCTGGAGGAAATTTGAGAGTTTTACCAATACATACATGACATAAAATTAGTTGAAACTTTAAACTCACATGTGGTCCGTCGACGATGGCTGCTGCGGGTCGAACGCGGTCTCTGTGGTGTCCGGCGACGACCCTGAGTTCCCGCTGTGGCTCCTGTTCCCTGTGGCGGGCGCCCCATGCACCATCGCCGAGACCGCCGTGGCGGAAGGAGCGGAAGAGGACCCTCCCCCGCCTCCGTGCTGGTGGTTGAACTCCTTGTGGTATCGAACCTCGTCCTCGACTTTCTCGCGCTGCTTCTTGGACATGCGGCCGAACTTTACAGCTGGAAAATGGAAAAGAGAGAAAACAGAACATAAGTACCGGTATGTATATTTTGCCTGCACTAAATTTGGGCGCATGTCGTGTGTATGGGTGATTAATTTTCCCGTTGGCCAGAAGCCGCAAACAACAATACAAACAGATGCTCCTCCCCCCTCCCCCCCTGCCGCGGTTTCCTGTCAGGGCGACGCGGGCGGCGGCGGCGGCGGCGATGACGCGGCGGAAAAACTCATTTAAAACACGAGAGTTGGAAAGGGGAGGAGGATGGCTTTTTGCAGAACGACATCCGTCCCCACCCGTGCTATTGCGTGAAGACGGTCCAAAGGCAGTAGTGGGATTCACCGCATATAAACAACCATGACAAAGGATGCTATTTATTTGGCAGCATTGGAGAATGCTTCGCCGGTGGTGGCTTGCGCCGCCAGAAGTCGAAAATGCTTCTTTTCTTTCATCTTTCTTTTTCCTTCGCCCTCCAATCGAGGAGGAAGAAGATCCATCGATTTTTCGGGCGGAACAGCATGCGGCAAAAAAAGTCATGTTTGAAAGAAGGGGGAGAAGGGATGCTTCTACCGTACGTACAACCCACCCCTTATGTACGTACATAGGGGAACAAGAGTAGAAAAGATATTGTAATTCCGGGACTGCGGCAGAATAGGAGATGGGAGAGGGGGTTGGAATGGAAAGAAAAGTTTTTTCCCCGAAAGTCTAGAGATGGCCAAAGTATCAATGGGTTCCTTTCCTTTTTTTTGATATCTCTCTTTCGCGCTCACTTTTAGTGCATGCAGGTATTGCCCAACCATGCATATTCATACTTCATTAGGGCAATGCTATACCACAGCGGCATGAAAGGGAGCGGAAAGGGCTTCTTCCCTCTGTCCCACCAATACCTTCGTTCCCGAACAGGGAGGTATGATATAACGCCGTCTCTGCTTCAGTCCTAAATTATCACTCTCCTCTTTCCTGCCTCCGCAATGTTCCTAGTAACGGCCTTTTTGCTTCCCACCCATCCACCTCCGATCAACATACGAATTCTCCCCCCTCTTCCTCTTCCTCATACTCCGCATTCAATGGAAATCGATGCTCATTGAACGGACGCTTCTTTCCCTTTCCCCCTCCTCTCTTGTGCGTGTGTGACTGTGTGTCAGTGGGTCTCTGGGTCTTTCTCCCCCTCTTCCTTCTTTTCTCTGTCGATCGGGCTAATGCATGCGTTCGTTCGTTCGTTTGCTGCGTCTCCCCCTTCCCCCACCCCTCTTTTGACAGCCGCTCTCCTAGGGGGTGGGGGAAGGCGGGTTCCTAGTAGTACTACAGAAAGAGGGGTGGTGCAGAGTCGGATAGAAGAAGAAGAGGGGTGGGGGAAAAGAGGGAAGTAGCGGTAGCAGGCGCGGTACGATATCCACCCCCTTCAGAATATGTATGCGTGCGATCAAGCCTCCCCCTCCCCCCTCGCCTTCTTAGTCTGTATTCAGTCGGCGTCCCTATCTCGCCCAGCCCATTCCCACACATACCTACGGACATTCCGCCACCTACATCCTATTTGTGCCCCATCTTTCTCTTGTCCTCCTTCTCTTTTTTCGAGAACACTTTTGGCGAGTGTTTGTCTATGGTCCTCCCTTCTGTCTCCCAGGGGACAATCGGAAGATTGGAAACAAGCCCATCGCCGGCTGCTCCTCTACACTACATCCCCCTCTCTCATTCCCCTCAACCCGGCCCCTCTTCGTTCACCCTACGTCAAAGTCAGAAAGAGAAAAGAGGGGGAAAAGAAGAAATAGGGGAAGCTCCTCCTCTTCCCCCCCTTTTCTCTCCCCTCCCTCCGCTCATAATTTCTCCAAATATACGGCGTCTTAACTATTGCTCCTCCATGTTTTCATTGCGATCTTCTCTGCCGATAAAAAGAGGGGGAATAAATATGGAAGAGGGGGTGGAGAGGGGCAGTCAAGTGTCCGCCGCCGCCGTCCCTTCATTTACGTCCTTCCCTCCTCTCCCTCCTTTTACTTCCTCATTCCTTCGCAATCGATACTGCCTCCCCCTCCCCCCCTTTCCTTTTCGTCCTACCCCCTCCCTCCCTCCCCAACCACCCTTCCACCCTCCCTCCCTTTGGCTTGCCTGCCTAGCCAGACAGCCGAAGGGAGGGAGGGAGGGGGTGAGCGAGGCAGCCACCCAGCCTTGCCTCAGAAGAAGGGGAAGGAACTAGGAGGGGGTTGGGGAAGGAGAAGGCAGCTATAAGAAACGGGGGAGGATAGGGGAAGGGGAATGCCGACCGACTGCGAAGACGCCGGAGGTACACACATAAGAAACCTTCCTGCCCTCCCCTTTCTTTCCCCTATACAGCTGCATCTAATATGTGTCTTGGGGGGATGCTTCCTTTCTTCGCCTTCTCCTCCTCCGGTGCACACATTGAAGAAGGAGGAAGGAGGGTTGTTTGCGTCTTCACACTTTGAGGGAATGGTATGCAGCCAGAGTCAAAAGGGAAAGAAGAGGACAGCGCCTTCCTATCCAGAAAGCAGACATGGCTGGCAGCAAATCGAGGGGGGAGGGCTTTTTGCTCTTTGGGTTTTGGGCGGAAAAAGCCGACTAGTTCTATCTAAGCCTGGGTGGGCAGCATTTCTTCCGCCAAGGAAGTCCTGGGCAGCAAAAAGTATATTATTTTCCTCTTTCCCCCCCCGAGCGAAAAAGGAAGGCGGCAGCTTGAGACGGACAGAGAAGGCGGCGGCGGTAGGGACGAAAAAGGGGGAGTGGGGGATAGTGGGAGGGCAAAAACTTCCCTCCCCCTTTTTCTTTTTCTTTCGTTTCTCCGTCTCTCCCCCTTCATCCCCTCCCCCCTCTCTATCCCTCTATCCTCCGCTCCGCTATCTATCTCCCCTTCCCCGTCCTCCCATGGAGCGCTGATGGCAAAGTGGGAGAGAGACGGCGACGGCGAATAGGAGTCAGTAGTACATTATGGCAAATCTCCCCTCTCTCCTCTAAGAAAATGGGAAACGAACGGAGGAAGAGGAGGAGGAGGAGGAGGGCTGTTGTGCGCCAAAAAAGGAAAAGTGAGGATAATAGTAATCGTGCAAGAAGGAGAGCAGCCGAGAGCGGTCTCTCCTTATGCGGTTGACAATTGATCCCTGGCTGTCACCTGGAGAAAGAGGGGAGAAGGGGGGACCGTTGCTTTGGCACAAAACAATATCGGGAAAAGGAGGAAGTGAGGAGGGCGACAAAAATCCTTTTCGGCCTCCCTCCTATCGAGTAAGTTCCGTATCTCTCTTTTCTCTCTTCCTGAAATTTCGTGTGATTCCGTCGGAGGCTCAAAGCTGTCAAAGAGGCATCGTAGCGGGATTTGAGCACCTGCTTTTTTCCCTTGTGGACGGATTGGGCACACCCAAAAAAGAACGACTTGTCGCCGGATCAAGAGCGAAAAAGACGTGTGAAACTGGCTTCTCTTCTTCCCCTCCCACATTCATGTGTGTGTGTGTCGAACACATCTACATAACGCCCCATCACCTCATACCCCTCCCCCTTTTCCTTCACCCCATTTCCTCCTCCTCCTTCTCCTTCTTTGGGGCGGCTCATTATTCCATTTTTTCACGCGCGCGATCAAAGGAATATCTCTTTTCTTCCCCCCTTTTCTCACTTTTTGCAGTGGCGTCTCCTTCCTCTTCTCCCCTCTCCGCCTTACTCAAAGAAATTGGGCTAATCCGGCCTCCTTCCCTCTCTCTCCCCTCTGAAGAAGAAGACGGCGCCACCCTTCTCCTTTCTTCCTACGCTGAAATATTGCCACTGCGTTGACAGAAGTGAGAGAGGGGTTAAGGGAGGAAATGAGGGAAGCTCATATATTTTGGATGTTTCTACTCGATTTTTTTAAAAGTTTTAGTCAACTTCAGCATTCAAGGGAACTTTTTGTTGTGCTTTTTTTTTGCCAAAGTTGGGCAAATGCATCTTGACTTCCTTGACTCCAATGCGTAGGTACGTTGCAAAAGGTGTCAGAGGTGTGGAAATAGAAGGGAGGAGTACGGATATTGATCTTTCCCTCGCTCCTCTTGTGGCTTACAGGAAATGGTTGCCTGCTCCTGCATGTTGTACCAGTATATACAGCACCACATACTGATGCACAGTAAAAAGGGGGAAGGAGGAGTTCCTGCTCTCCCTCTTCATATTGATAGCCTCCGATGCGCCCACAGACCTCAACAGTTAGACTGACATGGAGATGTGCTCAGAGGTGAATATTTGTACACCAGCTCGCGAGGGGAGCGAAAAAGCAAGAAGTACAAGGATCAGCAATTGGCAGAGGGGAAAACACAGTTACGGGCGAAGAAGAAGGGGAGGAGAAGAAGGGTTGACTTTGCGTTATCCACCGGAGAAAAAAGAGCTGATAAATCACTTTTGCGTTTTTCTCCCTCCGGCGAACATAGTTGACTGATGCGAGGCGTGATCGATATGCGCAGCAGAGAAAAATATGTGATTCTATTCGTGAGAAAGTAATGAGGGAAAATTTTTATTCTAAAACAAAAGTCGTAGCAAAAGCGAAGAATACTTGTAGGATAAACAAGGAGGAGCGTCCGTGCGCAAATTAGGTGGGAAAACATTCCCATTTCCCATTTCTCTGCTGGCCGATTTGCCCAACTGATGAAGAGAAAACATTCGCGGGCGCTCAAAGCTAATTTCCCTGTGTGTGTTATCAATCAATCAATACTCATTCTCTCCTCCCGAATGTGCGAGAAGAAAATAGAAGAAAAATTATTGTATCTTCTTGAAGAGAGGATTTTTGCCCGAGAGTCGTTTGCAATGTTATCTTATCTCCTCTCCCAAGAGCTCAAGGAGGAAGCCGACTCAGTCGAAATGAATCCTCCACACTCCTCTCCCCTTTTACCGAGAAATAAAATAAGAATTTTCTCATCATCAATTTTCGCGGAGCAAGCTAGCGAGAGGAGAAGAAATCATAAGTAGGTCAGGAGAGCCCGCAGTAGTACTGTATCTCACCAAGACCGCGCGAGATGATCTTTTTGATCTTTTTGCTCCTCAAACAGGTGTGAATTTTGAATTCTCGAGTGTGGCAAAAGAGTGTTGTACTGCGTGCGCTTTGTGACTACTAGAATCTGCGTCACAGCAAGTGTCAAAAGTCGAGCACATTTTTCAAAGTGCATTAGAGATACCCCGAGTTTTAGGTACTGCCCGAAATGTTAGTTCGTCTTTTTTTTAAAAAAATAAGGTCAAAAAACCTGGGAAACTTGGCAACTTAATTTGAAGGAGGAGAGGGCCTACTAGTAATTGCCCCGCTGGCTTGTGTTTCTTAGGTTGTCATTTTTGTGGGAAAGAAAAGTGGGGCAACCCACCACCATAAAAAGACCGCAGCCGCCTTCAGAGCAAGACTGACTTTTTTCCGCCCCGAGGTGTGTTTGTTCTGCCGCGAAGAAGATGTCTCACTTCCGGCGGAGGCGGCGCCGTTTTCCAGGAAACAACCGTTACGGCGACAACGTTGGATGACCCCGATTGTCTTCAACCCACTAAAAATGAGGTGCAAATTGGGCTGCCCAAGAGTACTACGGCCTTTTGGGGCGCACGCCGCCGAACGAAATTTCCTCGCCGTATTCTCAATCGCTCCGTAGGAAATGGGAGAGTTACGGCACCTTTCGTTCGCGGAATGGCTTTTTCTTCCTTTTCCACATAATAAATCTGCCACCGGAGTGTAATTCAAATCCGTGGGGAAATGTGGAGGAAATGTTCGCCTGGCTAAAAATATATTTGGCCTACTTTTTCATGAGGGAGTGACGGGCCTGCACTTTGCAATATCTCGCTAACTCATGTACAGAATAATGATACTTTTAAACGCGAGAAAGCTTACGTAAACATATTATAAAACATCGTACCGTACCGGTACTATACCGTAGAAATAGGACATTCAGAATAAGAGAAAGAACAAAGACTTTTGATTCGTCATTGACTCTTGGCAGCGGCGATGGACACTAAACCGTCGATATTTTGAGACATGTTTATTTGCTTTTTTGGCTCACCCTTGGGAGGGGCGTCACTCATGTTTTTCCTTTCTCTCCCTCCAGGAACAGGAAGAAGCGAAAGGCCTTTAAGCACCTCCCCCCTCCCCCCCTCTTTTCCCTCGATGCGGTGATAGAAGCCAGTCAAATCATTCTCTAGGGAGGGACGTATTCACCCAGATTTGTATGAGAAAAAATACCTTTCTGCTTTTTTCGATCAAATCTGAAATACCCTCTTATAAGGCACAAGAAAACAACTTTTCAGGTACAAGTTTGGCGAATCCCCGGGAGGATCGTGAGTGAACGAGTTGTTGCCACGAAAGGGTGACGGAGGAGGGGAGAGGCCCTCTTCTCTCTTTTCCTCCTCCCGAACAAAGTAGGTCAGAGCGGCGGCGGAAAACGAACGATAGCTTTTGTGGCGGCGGCGGCGGCGGCGGCGAGCGACGGAGCCCAGACATGTGTGCAAAGCAAGCCACTTTGCCATAGCGCCAGAGGAAAGAGATGGATTGTGTCGACGAAAAGAGAAGAGAGAGAGAAAGCAAAGCAACATGGCCCTTCTCCTCCTTTCTCTTCCTCCATTATTCAAAAGGGGCCCCCTTGTTGTACCCTCTATCTGCTAATGCGGGAAATCCGAGTCTGTTTGGTTTAGAGGACCAAACAACAATAGTCTGCCATAAACACGAAAGGTCCTTAATTGTGACAAATGTACTGTACACACCTCCAAGGGTCGCTCATCCGTTCAATGGCCCAATAGCCGTTACGTCACCAGAGAGTGGGTGTGCTAAAACAGCCCATTCTCTCGCTATCAGACCCCGGAGACGAGTCTGCCCAAGTGCTCAGTAGTGGGGAGGAGAGTGGGGATTTGCGAGAGAGCGGGAGGCCGTATTTTTGCAACAGGCTTTTTTTCTGCACACGGCAAAAGTGGGTCAGACGGGCGGGCGGAGGACGCGCCAGATTTGCTACATGTACTCACACATTCGCCAACGAAGGGACCCGTTTGCGTCGACGGCATCATAATTCTAGCCGATTTTTCGTGTTTTTTTGCACATTGTCCGTAAAAAGTTAGGTGCTTCAAAGACGAGGGGGATTTTGACGAAATATTGTAACAAGATTTACAATGTAGTACTCTGGATTAACCTTTTCCCCCTGGTAGAAAATTTTTGTGCACAGAGCAACCCGTATTTTCATCCGCAGAGGCATAATAATACGGAAGGAAGGAGCAGCACTGTCAAGCACAAATATGACGTGAATGGTTATTATACATGGATGCAAATATTGAGGCCTCTGCTTTTAATATATGGCGGCGGCGCTGCGGGGGACTCCGCCGCGCCCTTTCCTTTTACGCAGGTTTTTTTGGCTGGGCCGTATGTCGGCAACAGAGGGGGGAGGGGGGGGGGGGCGTTTATCGCCGGGGAAGACGGAGAAAGCAGGAAGGAGAAACATGGCACAAGATTCAACCATGATCAGAACGTTATTCCGAATTCGCCTTGCCAATGCGAAGAGGCATCTGTTTAAGCACTTTTTTGGCGGCAATATTCGCGTACATCGTCAAATTCAGTGCCAGGCATAGCTCTGGCCGAAAACGACTTCCGTGTTTGCTCAGCAGGGGGAAGGGGGAGGAGGGAAAGCTTTGTCGTCGCCGTCGCTCGTTCTCTTCCGTTGACGCGCCTTGACAAATGGAAGGGGGAAGCAAAGCAAGGAAATTGGGGGCCTCCAAGGGAAAAAGAAAGGAAGAGAGGCCTTCTCCTTGTTTCCACGAGGAGCGTGATCTAACTAAACTGGATTTTCCAAAAAAGAAACGTCTTTTGATAAATATTCTTTCCATTTTGTGTTTGCTACAGTATACTAGGTTTATAAGGAAAAGTCCGTGTTAGGGAGTTGGTAAATTTCGATTGGGTGATATCTGATTGTGTACGCGATCTAGGACGAAAAAAGAACGGGAAACTAGGCCTTTTGAGAAGCCAGTCTAACAAAGCCAAAAGGGGGGGACGAAATTCCTCCGAAATCAACCTGGCTGCCTGATTAAACCGGGGAAGGAGGAGGAAAACGGCAAGAAAGCCCACTTTCGAATATACGTGCTAGCGACTACAAAAGGTTGTTACCCGGAGATGGCTTGTTTCGTTGTGGAATACGCTGCTGCCGTACTCGCTTTCCCGGAAAATTGCGTGTACACGAACGGAAAAAAAGACTGTCGCTTTGGTATGAAGGATAAGGCATAAAGTATTCAGGGCGCAATTTCGCTTCCTCTTTTCTCCGAGTTCGTATACGGACGGACGTGCCTCCCAATAAAGCAAGGAGGAGCGAATCTGGGTCACAGCAACGCACAAACCCTACGGCGACGGCGACGCCGCACACGTCCGAACATAGTTTTCGCAAAAGAAAAAAAGGCACAAAGGGGGGATGAAAGAAAGGGAAAGCAGAGCCCAGGCCTACTAAGTACGTACGTGTGAGTCTAGACAGAACTTCACCCAACTTTGTTTGGGGCGTGGGCCTACTTTTTTAGGCTGTGAGGCCTCGAAATGCTGACAGCTTGGCGAATGTTCCTCCTTGGGCGACGGCGACGGCGTTCTTAGCGACAACATAACTGGCTCCATCGCCGGCCTTTTATCAAAGGAAGGAGAGAGGAGAAGGGGGAGGAGCGTGTCTGCGCCTCTGGGAATAGCGCCGACGACGAAAGTGGGTCAAAGAGAGACGCAACAGAATAAGAGCGTTCAGGCCTCGCTCGCAAAGCACGTTGAGGAGAACGTCTAGACCAGGAAAACGCTTCCTCTACTGTAGTACGAACGGACAGATGGGCACTTACTAAGGAACTCTTGCCCATAGTGCACTTTTGATTTTCTAAAAGTAAATGAATCTTTGGGAAAGCTTTTTAAATTTCTGGATTTTTAAAAATGAGAAAGCAAAGTGTTCCCTATTATACGATGGAAATTGCACATGAGGTCGCACGTATTAATTGCCTCTGTGGGCCTCGCTGCTCTCAAGGGAGTATTCTCCTTCCCCACCCATGCATACAAGCAAGCCCAAAGGCTTTTGTGGGAGAAAGTTGCCAGACGGGGTTCATTATTCACGCTCCCCTCCTGCAGCAGACGGGAGGGGCCATTATAAAGGCCACATGTACAACATCCGCGTTGGGATTTGACACAAAAATGAAAATGTAAAATGTAAAACCGTTGTTTCATTGTTATTGTATATAGGTCACACCGAACTGAAAATACGGTACATGATAACACATGTACCGTTTCTTTGGGGTGAAAGTGGGCCCTTATCCCCGCCCCTGTCGCGTGCAGCTGAGGCCAGACTTACAATACTGTAGTGGGCAGAAGGCACTTTATTGGCGAATGTAATTAGCCTCCTTTTCCCCTCATCCTCTGCCACAAAAGCAACATTTCCAGTTCTTTTTCGAGGGAGGAAAACTTGATGGAGAAAAGTGGGAACTTGTTTCTAGGAGGGGAAAAATCCGTTGGGCTTCCAATCATGGTCTGTAATCATGTGTGTACAAATGTACGTTTATGTATACGTAGTACCCCATATTTCTTACGATACGTTGGCGATTACAAATAATAATCTTACTCACACGCGATTAAGGTCACACTTGTTTAGTGTGGTACTTTAGGGTTGGACAAAAACAAGAATTTCCCAATTATGAGACCTTTGCAAAAAAACAACTTTCTGCACAACACGCATGGTTTACCGCAATAAGTTCTCTTCCTACTTTACGTTGTACTGCAGTCGTATAAAAATATAAAATCTTGGAATATAAGAAACGACTTTTGCGTGAGTTTGCAGGCTCGTCTCCGTCGTCTTTTGCGGTGGCGGTGGTGAAGTTTGTTGTTGCAATTTCCTGACCTACTTTCTTTCCCCCATTCTTTTCCGTCTGGGAAAAAAGGAGGAAAAAAGACTCGCCTCAGGGGGCCTTTGAAAGAAAGACCTGTTGCCTCTCAAAGGGAGGAGAGATGGCATAAAAGTTACGGCCTCGAGGGGGAAAGGGTTCGTCGTTTTTATCGTTCGGCGGAAAAATAACATGAGGAGTTGCAGTTTAATCGGATTAACTTTGTTTTCCATGCCGAAATTAGGGCAAAAACGCGCGTGACACATCAGGATCTAAATGCCGAGGAAAGGAAAGTGTTCCGTCTTTTTCGTCAGGCCCACCTGTCACATCCTCCTCCCTCTTTTATTCCCGGAATATGGCGCGTTTTTAACCTTGGCGGGGCAAAGTAGTTGCATTGTGCAACCACGTTCGAAATGGATGGCGGCGCTACTAACACACCCTCCCTCTGCTTCGTCTTTTTTGTCTCAGCCCACTAAGCGGCTTGCACCACCACCCTTCCACCTCTGCCCCTCCCAAAGATCCTTTGGAGCGAGACGACAGAATGGAGTTTTTCCCTTCCCCCTTGCCCGCGACCAACCATGTCGCTGTTGTTGCACAAAGCCCCCTCTACCCCTGATTTCGCAAACAATATTTCAACTTTTATGTTTCATCCTCGCCGCCGCGGAGGAAGAGCGTTATTTTCGCGCGGTCTGATCGTATTTTTTATGATCTGGTTTTCCCGGGAGAGGAAGAATGGAGTTGTGATGCAAGATCGTCCAAATTAGCCAAAAAGGTGGAGGAAAGTAAGAATACTATGTACAAAGATAGCCGCAACGTACGTTGATTACGATCTGTGTGGAATTACCCCAAATTTTCCGAGGGCGTTTCCTCAGGTTTTTTATAGGAAAATTAAAGTGCGAGTCAAAGCAGCCGAAAACAAACAAAAGCAAAGGCAAATCTCGCTTTTCCCTTTTTCCTCCTTGTCCGCAAAAACCACAGCGGCTCGGAGGGAAAAGGAGGAGGAGGAATCATTAGTCTGTTTCATCTTGGACCGCAGTCGTTTCTCCCCCTCCATTTTTGGCCCCTCGGCAATATTCTCTTATCTTTCGGGGGAAGACGCATTATTGCAACATTTCAGAGGTGCTCGAGATTATACAGAAAAGTAGCTATAGCTATAGATGTATCTTCTAGCTTCAAGTTCAAATCGCGTTGGTTGTAGGCAAAACTCGGAACTTATCCTGGCGGTCGAAAAATTCTTCTTAGAATGGAGGTGCCCATTTTTATGGTTCTCCATCTCTTCCTCGTCTCGAAGGAGAGTGGACCTTCCTTTCTAAATGGGCTTGTGACCACATATGCACACATCATGGCAAAGAAATTTCCAAAAATGGTATCTCTTCCCTTCGCCGCTTTGGCCAATAATCCAAAAAGGGAAAAAGAAGGCAGCGAAGAAAGAAATGGCTAGCCATCACCACATGCCCACGATAACTTTTCCCCCTCCTCCTTTTCTTCCCCTTCTTATGTCTGCCGAGGGAAGTATAGTAGTAGCAGCACTGAAGGAAGGTAGGCCTGACGGAAGAGGGGGAGTAGCAGCAAGTAGATGTGATGCAAGCGGGGGGTTGCATCACCACCGCCGCCGAGGCTGGTCTAACGTGTATTTCCTTTTTTTTCTCCGACGGTCGTGAGATTGCAATTCGAGGAGAGAGGCGAAAAAGGAGTTGTCTGAATTTGCCTTCGTCCTTCTTTCATGCATAAAAAGAAGGATTGGATTGGTTGTTTTCCCCCGTAAATTCATGATAAGAAAAGAGAAGAGGGGGAGGGGGAAGACTTCGGACAGCAGCTGGCTTTCGAGCGCTGGAGGAGGAGGAGGAGGAGGAGGAGGAGGATGGATGGGGCAATCGAATCTCCCAACATTTGTCGTCGTCGTCGGACGAAACGAGCGACGCATGATGACGCCATCTCGAAAATTAGAGCCCCCTTTCCCTACCGTTAGCGCTAAGTAAGCGAGCGCACCTGGCCAAAATTGACCACTCCTATTTAATTTTTCGAAACGCTCTTAGAGTGTACTTTCTATGCGAAATCTATCTATTGCCTTCTGTTTCAACGGTATATTTTTTCCGCTTCTTCCCTGAAACATTGCGTAGTTCCGGGGGAGGGAGGAAAAGAGACAAAAACCTGATTTCCCCCCCCTCTCTCTCTTTTCTACCTTTCCCTCTCTAGCTGGGAAGAAGCATTGTGCCCAGGGTTTTTCCTTCCTCATTTATAGCCCTATCTATCCATTATAATACAAAACAGCCCCCGGCTACGAAAGGGAGGAAGAAGAGGGAGGGGTCGAAGTCACACTCATACACGCACGAACAGCCGAAGTCTGAAGCCACCTTGCACCAAGCAAGAGGCAAAAGAGCAAAAGCACATGTAGAAGTGCTGCTGCTGCTGCTCCCTGGCAACAGTGTTTCTCCAGGGGAAGGCGACTGCCCGAACATGTGGTGACCTACTTTCTGGCGTCGGCGGGCGCCCACCCCACTCACTGGGGAGAAAGGAAGGAGTTACCTAAGCAGCAGTGCTTTTTGCTGGCTGGCTTGGCCTGGGCTGTTGCCTAAAGTCGGTGGGGACTGGGGAGGGGGAAGTGACTTGACTGGGTTTTTCTGTTGTTGCAGGAAGGAAGGGGGAAGTAAAAGAGGAAAGAAGAAGATGCTTGCACCCTCCCCTCACCCTCCTTCCGTCTTCTCTTCCTCGAGAAAGAAGAAGTTTGGGGAGACTGCTGGCCAAAAGAGAATTCGCCAAATTTAAAAGATATTGTCTTTTTTAAATGCACAATTTATTTGTGAAAAATATGGCATTTGTTCAGGAGCTCATTTTGTCTTTTATAAGCAATACCTAGTAACTATACCGCCTCAAAACAGCACATGGGGACGGGCAGGAGGAAGAGCCGCCATATTCCTTCACATCATACGAACGACTTAGAAGTGGAGAGGAGGAGAGGTGAGGGGTGGAACTGGAGAAGGCAGATTAGTTAAAGGAGAAAGAGGAGGGAGAGGATGCTTCATCTCGGGATGTACCGAAAATTTCGAAAAAAGTGGAAGTTTTTTGGCCTTTTCTTCTTTTTCCCTCTTTTCCGCCAGAGAGAAAGAATAATTTCCTCCTCCTCCCTGTCTTGGGCAAGAGCTCAGGAAATCGAGATCATTGGGCCAAACTCGCGCTCTTTTCCCTCTTTTTGCGAGGTAGAAAAACTATGCCTTGCACGAGATTCGTCTGCATTTAAAAAAAATCGTTCTTTTTATACATTCCAATTCTAGATTTTCGTTTTCATTTCATTTTTCCTCGCCTAGTTTTTTTTGGCGAATGTTTTTCCCATTCTTCTATCGGCCATTTGACCGATATTCTTCCCTCGCGAAGAGGCGAAAAAAGAGGAAGAAAAAGAGGATGAGGCTAGTGTTGTTGTGTATCCGGCTTGGCTTTTCCCCCTTCCTCTTTAGGAAGCCCCCGCCGCCGCCGAGAGAGTGACTGAAGCCAGTCTAGCACAAGCATCTTCTCTCCCCCACACATTCATCTACCGTACACTTCCTCCCCCCGAAAAAAGCGACTGTGTTCTGCCCTACGGACTGGACTGGCGAAAGGCCAAGAATCGAGAAAACGGGTCCCGCGATGAAAAAGAAAACTGCGTCTATCTTCCTTTTCGTTCCCATTCCCCCGACAGGTCAGCAAGTCTGCTTTCCTAAAAAAAACTTTTTGAAAGTGCAATCATGATTTGATGCACCGGTACCCCCGTTCTTTTTCGGCACGCAATGCGAAAAGGTCCCTTTTTTGCCGGATACCGCGCTGCCACATTTTCTCCCCTCCCCACTCCCCTAGTTTTACCATGGGTTGCATAAGCTGGCAGGGGGTAATTTAGCGGGGGAGGGAAGAGGCAAAATGTGACACTCCCCTTTGGTTGGAAACTCTAGTTGAAGTGGTAGCGGGCGATGTTGCTCAACAAAGAGGAGAAAGGGCTTTTTTATATTTTCGAAACGGCTGTAGAGGAAGGGGCACTAGACGCACTAGATGGAGACCACCGTCACGCTCTGCAGAACGGGGGAATCGCGGTTATAATACGAACCCCTCCTCTCTCTTTGTATAACTCGCATGCGTATACACATGTGTCAAAAAAGGCCCTTTGTGTTTCGCAAAAGCAGAGAAATTAATTCCCCCCGACGATTGATCGATCAGCCCATTTGTGTTCGCTTACCGTCTCTGGACATCCCGAGCGCCAGACACTTTTGCAGTCGGCAGAACTGGCAACGGTTCCTGTTCACCCGGTCCACCACGCAGTTCTTCTGGCGCGGGCACTGAAAATAAAAAAAGCCAAAACTTAGACATCGAACAAAAGTGAATATTTTTTCATTAAACTACCTGGTAGTTGACGACTGAGCTCTGCGACCTCCTGAAGAATCCCTTGCAGCCCTCGCAGGTGATGACGCCGTAGTGGACGCCAGACGACTTGTCGCCGCACACCTTGCAAGGGATTATCTCGATTTGCGCTGAAAAGAACAAGTAGAGAAGGGAACATGTCAGCTTCGCACATTTTTAAAACACAGGTATTGATATTCTATTTTTGGCGAAACTGTTAATTTTGACTGGCTGCAATATTTCGCTCCCTTTGGCGGCTTCTTTTTCTTCTTTTTTTTTGCGCGACGTAGGAGAAAAGGGAAGGAAGGGGGTAAAAAATAGACAGGCCGCCGCCGCCGCCGCCGCCGCCGCCGAAATGCAGCAAGGTGACCGCGAAGAAAACGAACGAGAGGGGGAAGCTCCTCCTCCTTTCCCTTCATGCTTGCAAGAAGAGGGTTTCGACATCCCTCCCCTCCTCCCTCTTCCCTCACGTGCTGCTGTGAGCGCGGTGCAAGAAGGGGAGGAAGAGAAGAGCCTCTTTTTATCATTGGTCGAAGCAAGCAGTCAGATGCTGCGGGGAGATAACGACGGCGAAAGAAACTACTACTATATCGACGACGACAGTAGAGAGAGAGAAAAGGACCTCTTCGTCTCCTTCTTTCGCTCTCGAGTACGAATACGGCCATTTCGCAATTCCGACCTTTCGCCGCTGCGATGGCGAAGGATGGGGGAGGAGTAACAAATCGGCGGTTAAAGGAGCGAGGGGGAAATGAGGAGGAAACTTGTGTGTTTTTTTCAGATTCGCGTTATGTCTTTTTCACCGTTATGCATGGGGTTGTTGCTGTGGGGGTCGCCCATGGAAGAAGAGGGGACTGGCGTCGAAAGCTGCGCGGTCGGAGATTGTTGTTGTTGTTGCGGGATGCTGTGGTGGTTCGGGTGGTGGTGAGCGGTCTGTATGGTCTGCAGCGGCAGAGGGCAGGAAGGAAGTGTTGGCATGGATCCGGCGGAGGAGGCAGGAGGAGGGTTGACGGCGAAGATGGACAGACCTCCACCGCCTCCGTCTCCGCCAGGTCCTGGTATGCTCATGGGCACCATCTGGTGAGGTGGCGCCTGCAGCATCACACCGCCACCGTTCTGGTGAATGGTCAGAGCCTGAGGCTGCATCTGAGGAGGACACAGCAGGGAGACCGCGCCTCCCGCTCCTCCAACGGCGCCGCCGCCGGCCGATACTTTCATCATATTTTCGCCAGCGGAATGAGTCACTGGACAAACCTAACTGTTTCTTTTGTTCTCTCTCTCGCTACAAAAAAATCACTGGAAATCCCGCTTTCAAAAGCCAAGCCGGGGCTCACGCAGAGCGTAGCCTACACGAGAGAGCGTTGCTTTCCGCCAGGGGCGCCGCCGTAAATTCCTCGTGTTTTCCGAGAATCCCTGCTCAGGTGAAAGTTGGAACCGGATCTTTCACCACCAACGGAATTTCACTGGAAACGATCCCTAAAAAACGGGCCTATTATTGCAAGCAACACTGTGGGGCGGAGGCACAAACAAACACCGTTTCGGCATTGGAAATCAAGCCTTGGAACGGGACTGTGCACATGGCGAAATCCTGTACGCGACTGCGGAGAGAGTCCCTTTTCCCCCTCCCCTCCGCTTCCCGCCTTCTCCCACCCTCCAGCCAGTGCGAGCGTACGCAAGAGGAAGAGGTGGAGAGGGGGTAAAAAATGCACGTAAAACTGCAGCCGCGGAGAGAGGCGAGGAGGAGCTAGCTGGCATGTGGAAGGGGGGGACAATGGTGGCGCAAGCCCTTCCTCGTCGGCCGGAGGAAGGAAGGAAGAGCTTATCAGATACGGAATGGTCCTCTACTTCCCTCCTACTCTTACTCAGATAAAAGGTGACACCAGACACCTGAGACATTATTGCGACAAATTCGAGAGGATAGTTTCCCCCCATTCAAGCATAAGAAAGTGTTAAGCATGCAACAGAATGCGAGTAAAAACAGCATTCCACAGTTCCCCTTTTGAGCCTCGTGGTACCCAAGAAGACGTGTTTTCTTCTTCTTCTTTACCTCTGCAGGAGTTCCTCCTCCTCCCCTTCCCCTCACCTCTGCCTCGGCTGGGTAACAAGACTTTCACTTTTCAGCCAGTTCCTGCGCCCTCCCCCTCTTCCTGCCCAGAGCAGAGCAGCCAGACCAGTCGCGCCGGGGCGGATCGAGAAGGGGAAGAAGAGGGGGAAGCTTCGCTCAAAGGAGAAAAAATCGCCTGGGCAATGAAAACTCACAAAGCAGTTCTATATATAACAGAAATCCAAGCAAGCGCTTTTTGGGGGAGTCTACGCTAGTGATGTACAAATTGGTGAAACATGCTCCACCAATGCAAGAAGCGAAAGAAGACTGGAAAAAGGGGAGGGTGGTGCCGCAAGCGCAAGTTTTACCTCTCCTGACCAGGTTCAGGCGAGGAAGGAAAGACTCCTGCAGCAGCAGAAGCAGAGGTGGTTGCGGAGAAAGAGGAGGAGGAGGAGGAGGAGACTGCTTCTAAACTTAGGTACATGGAGGAAGTTGGGGAGCGACTGGGAATGGCTGCGTGACTGGAGGAATTGTCCGACCGAAGAAGGGGGAAAGAAGTCGCGCTTAATTGGCGGAGGAAATAGTTTTTTCTCGTCCTTTTTACGATTGTCTTTTTTTTCCCGCATACGTAAATACGACGCACTATTTCTGTGCTCGAAAATAAGAACTTTGTGAACACAATTGAACTAACTATTCGTTCGACCCCAAAATGTGGGCGAATCAGGGATGGCAAAACTATATCATCGATTTTGGAATTTTTTTCGGAATCAAAATGCCACACGGGATTTTATAGGAAAGAATTTCCTCTCGCTCTCTAGGACAGGTTCTCCTTTTTTGTCCCAAACCACAACTGTCGGGTCCGTTTTATTTTGGCAAGGAGAGATGATGTGTGGGAAAAAAGGAAAACGAAAGAAAACGGGAACCGTACGGACGGTGACAAAAGACATGACAGGAATTGCGGAACCACTTCTTTTTTCGCCTGAGAAAAAAAAACGAAAGAAGGAGGCGCGATGGGAAACAGAAGTGAGCCATCATCATCATTGAGAAGAAGAAGAAGAAGCTCCTTATGGCGAAAATTACAGTAACACTCCCTCCTTCCCTCTCTCGCAATAGATACTGCAGAGCAGATAGAGCGAGAGATCTCTGCCATCTCTCCTTTCCATCCAAAGAAGGAGCGATGGCAAGTAGGAGAAGGCTCATTATAGGCGGAGTGGCGGTGCAAATGAATCTCCCATTCCGCCCCCACCCAACCCTACTCCGCCCCATTCGCGAAAGCCAAGAAAGATTTATTTCCCCGATACTTCCCTCTCCTCTTCCCCCTTTTCTCCCTCCCGGCGTCGTCAGAATGTCCGGACTAACGACGTAACATTCGCTCTCAATCCCCCGCCCGATCGAATAGAAGGGAATTGCGACACTACAAAATGAAATGCAAGGTGACACTTTTTTGCCCCTCCCCCTTTTTTGTCCACTTCAACTTACTGTGGGGCAAAACCGATTCTTCTGAGGAATCGGAAACATTTTCTTCTCCTGCTACTAGGTACTGTCGTCCACACAAGCACACGAACACACGATTGTCATAATCGATCAGTCGCCCCTTTCCCTCCCTCCCTCGTTTCTCCATCTCTCCCTTTTTTTCGCAAGCGAGAACGGGAGCTGGTCCAACTGCAGCAACCTCCCTTCCCTCTCCCCCCCTCCCCTTTTCCCATCCCTCCCCCAACATCCCCTTCCCCCCTTTCTGCAGCTCTGGCAGCCATCCATGCAGAGACCGGGGGGAGAGAGGGCTCCCTCCCACCCCCCTCCTTCCATCCCTTCGCCTATCCCCCCAATCTTTTCCTACATACATCCCTCTTCCCAGATCCAAAGGGAACCAGGGCTGCATGCATGATAGCAGCCACTGATGGCTCCATCCCCCTTTGCTTCTCCCCCCCTTCCCTTTTCTCTGCTCTCTTGCTCTTCCATCTCCTTCCATCCTGCATGAGAGAGAAAGCCGGTGAGGTGGGAGTGGAAGCTCTCCACTACGACTACAACTTTCGCCCTTTTACTACATGTAGACAGGTGCGAAATTCGCCAAATTTGCACTGCAGTACGTCTTCCAGGAAAGGCCAGGACGAAACATTCTTTCCATGCGCGACCAGCTTCGGCGAATCAAGTGGCGGCTGAATCCGGAGCGTGTTGTAAAATCGAGAGGGGAAGGGGAGGGGGTTTGTTTCGGACGAAAACGGAAGAGGGGATGAAAGAGAAAAGGGGGCACTTAATGACGAATTAATGCCCTAGCTCCTTATTTCCCCTTTCACTCCCCTCTTAGGCAATGTTTCTTTACATTACAAGCCTGCTCAAGAGAGGGGAGGGGTGCACGGGGAGGATTGGGGGCTTCCATCGCAAATGAAAGAGTCACATGTGTTGGCCATTTGCACGTCACGTCATGCAATAAGTAGCAGTAGAAGCAAAACCGGGAGGGAGGCTCTCCATTCCCTTCCTGCTTGTTCTTCCGCCTTGCTCTTCTCCGCCACCGGCGGCCGGATCTTGCAACAAAAAGACGGCAAGGGACGAGGGGGGGGGAGAAAAGTCTCTGTGCGCAGGAGGCGGGGGTGGAGAAAAAGAAAAGACATGGGGAAGGAGGAAAGAGGCAATCTGTGGGGGGAGGCAAAAAGGCAAAACATGAAGGGGAGGGGGGGAGGGGGATCTGGAAATCGAGACAGACGACGAAGGCGAAAGAAAACGGGAACACTGCGGCAAGCACAGGAGATGGTCGTCGTGGAATGGGGAGAGGATGTTGGTGGGTTGCTTGCATCTGCTACTACTACGTGGTCTTGGTTCCCGCCGTCGTCTTTCTTCGCCAGCGCCGGATAGGGGCCCTTCCCTCCTCCCTACTCTCCCTCTCTCGTACGGTAGTAGTACTACGGTATCCCACCACCACTGTATTTCCTAGTAGTACCAGCCAAACCAACCCTTCCTCTTCCTCCCTCATTCTCTCCGGCAAGGCAGTACAGCCTGCAGCCTCCACCCATCCCCCCATCCCTTTCCCGGAAGAGTTATCCATCTCCCCCTTCCTCTCCCCCTTTCTTCCCCTCCTCCATCTACTATACTCTCTGGCAGGGGGAGAGCTGGAAGGGGTGGTCGAGGGAGGGAGAGGGGAGAACGGAAGACCCGGGCAGGGCCCCCCTTTCGTATAGTACAGCTAGCTAGGAAAGTCCCCTTCTCCCTACTTCCTTCTCAATTGTACTTGCTTTTCCTTTGATGATTTCTCCTCCTCCTCGCTCCCCCGCCCCCGGAAGGGGAAGAGTGAGGGGGAACGTGAGTAGCCTCCAACATCGCCCCTCTCCTTTTCCTGCCTGTCTCTTGGCATCACTTCAACTCCCGCTGCCGCCAGGATCCAGAAAAGCCAACCTCACCTTCGCGGGATAGCAGGGGAGCATGGAGGGGATATTTCGCCAAAGAATGATGCGGCAGAAAAGAAGTAAACTTATATTTCTATTATTGTCCATCATTATTATTATTATCCTTTCCTTACGGTATATACGTTATATTTTTGTTCTTTTTGTCAATCCAGCCCTCGAGTGCAGCTGCAGCGAGTGGTCAGATATTGGCAATGCCCCGAGGGGGCGAAGGAAGGGGGAGAAAGGGGAGTAAGGGGTGCGCCCCGCCGTTGCACGTACATAGAGGAGTAAAAAACGGTCGGTCGTCTGTCATTCATCCGACGGAAACTTTTGTCTTTCTTCCCAATTTCTTCCGCCTCTTGATCCTCCTCCTCCTCCGCCGAGTTGTCCCCGCTTTTGTCCGGCTTATCAAGTGAAAGAGAGAAGGAGGTATAAAGACTTTAACGTCGTACATACGTACGTACAACGAAGGATCGGCAGGTTTCCTCTCTCTCCCTCGCGTTCCTTTCCACGTTCACTGCATCGCAATGCGGAATGTCTGTAACGGCGAAAGGGTGTTTTGCGGGGAAGTGAGAGTCCCACTTCTCTTTTTCTTCTTTTTCATTCTTCGTCCGCGCCAACAGTTTGGCGGCATTTCTGCTATTCTCCTCCCCATCCCACACCCAACACCCCTTCTTCGCTCGCTTGCTTGAGTTTCATGCAGCTGCTCATTGCTCAAAGTGTCTGAAGGAGTTGTTGGCAACTTTCTGTGCGAGGATGGGGTTGGAAGAGGGGGGGGATTCGCGCTCAGAAGAGGGAGGAAAATGGGGGAAGTCGTTGAAATTTAAGATGACACAGTGCTCGTAACGACCCCCTCCAGGAATGCGGCGGGCCAAATTACAATGCCGGAGGAGAGAAGAAAGAAAAAAAGCATCATAATACGTTTCTCACACGCTCCTTCCACTTTGGTAAATTTAGAAAAGGAGTTTAGCTAATGTTAATTGCCTATTGCGTATGGGAAAATCGAAGCGAAAAAAGGAAAGGGGATCTTCTTCCTCCTGCTCCCTTCGTGCAGCCTTTCAATTTTCTTTTTTCCTTATCCGCAGATGGGAATAAATGGACCATTTTGAAGGGAGAAAGGAGGAGGAGGAGCAACTCACAGGAAGCAACAAACTGCCGATTACGAAGAAGAAGAACCACGGGGTCGCCTGGGGGAGCTTTGGCTGAGGTACAAGAGTCGATTTTTTTGGGAAATGGAGAAGGGGAGGAGTCAGGAAACATTGATATTTCCCCCTTCTTCCAGTGTTTCAGGAAGGCAAAAGGAAGGCGGTAGAGTACGGTGCAGAGCTGAGGCAGGGCAGGAAAAAAGAGGAGGAAGGAATGAGGAAGGGGAAAAGAAGAAGGGGAGAAAAAGGGAAGGTGGAGAGCTGCGTTGCCTCTCCTCCTCCTTCCCTCTTCCTTCCACCCCGCCCTGCGGCAGCCACAGCCACTTTAACGGCAGGAGTACCGCTAACTCTATCACCCTTGGCAACGGAAAGAAGAGGAAGAAGAAGAAGTTGGGATTTTTCCCGACGTGTATGGAAGGCACAGTAAAAGTAAGTACGACACACGGTTTCCTCCCTCGTTTTTTTCAGAAGAGTCTCCCTTCCTCTCTCTTTCCTTTTCGCGAAAAGGAAGAGGCTCTCTCCAATGACGTAGAACAGGAAAGGAGGAGAAACAGCTACGCGAGGATCGTCAAGTTGGAGGGGGGGAGAATGACATTATCGTCATGTCTTCTTCTTCTTTTCCTTCCAGAAGGAATTTCCCAGTAGGACTGGCGGATTTCCCCACCAACCTCAACCCCCTCTTTTTCGATCGTCTCTCTCTCCATGGCCGGTTCGTTTCATGCCCGAGCGAGCTTTTGCTTCGCCCATCAATGATGCACCAAGCAACCCCAACCCATCCACTAGTTTCCTCCCCTTATTTGTGTGATGTGGATTGTGGAGTGCAGCAAAGAGGAAGATGCACCTTCTTCCAAACAAACCACCGGGGAGCCCTTTCTTAATTGCACACATGGGTGCAACTACAGTTTTTTCTTCTGCATTTTCTTACCCTTGGCGGTGAAAACAGTCTTCTTAGCGGAGGAGCTGCCGGGGGCGCTGCTGCTTCCGCTGGCGCCTCCCGCGCCGCTGCTGCCGGCGGAGGACGGTGGGGAGGTGATGGCGGAGGTGGTGGTGTCGGGGTGCGAGGGGATGACGATCCTGAGTCCGGACTGGACGAGCGGGGGAGGAGGGGGAGGGACGACGACGGCCGCCGGCTGAGAGGACGGGGAGGGGGACTGGGGGATGGTGGGGAAGAGGGAGGAGGGCGTGGGGGCAGAGCGGACGGCCGCGGGGGCGGAGACGGGGCTGCGGAGGCCGCCGCTGTTGGTGGGAGGGGAGAGGGGCATCTTAAGAGCAGGGAGGGGAGGGCGGGAGTTGGAAGACGAGGAGGAGGAGGAGGGCACCGGAGGGGGACTGAGCACCATGGCCGTAGGAGAGGCAACCGAGGAGTGAGCTGAGGCAGGAGTGGTCACTGAGACGGGAGTTTGGGATGCCGTCGTCAGCGACGGGAATGAAGCTGTTGAAGAAGAGGAGCACAGCGAGGAGGGAATGACGGGCTCTAGTCCGCTCTCGGCCCACTCTGGGCCGAAAATGTCTTCCAGCAGCTCCGACTTTATTCCGGGTATGCCCGGCTTCATCACAATGTCATCGTCCCCGCTCATAACCAGGCCAGCAGCGGCGGCCGCGGCCGCCACTGAGGCATCTGGTGCCGTGGGAAGACCGTGGAGCGGCGACACTCCGCCCAGAGAAGCGCCTGCGGCTGCGGCGGCTGAGTGCAGGGTGAAGTCCCCCACGCCGATGCCGGCGGAGGGAGGGACGATCCCTGCCGCGGCGTTCCCTATGGCGGATCCGCCGCCGCCTATGACGGAGGAAGACGCGGCTGCCACCGCCCCGCCGTTCTGCTGAACTGACATGCTGGGCTCCACCTTGGCGATGGCCAGAGAGTTCACCATCTTTTGTTACGGTATCTACGACTACTTAAGGTCGCTTGCCGATGTTTCTGCTCTTCATTTTGTTCCACCTAATTCCTCGCTCTATTTTGCAGAGCTGGAAATACATAAATGGTACGTTGAGTTGGAAGCGCTTTGCTGTCAGCGCCAAAATAATGAAACTGAGGCGCTAAAGACAAATGGACTTCCGCGGTTCATCCCCCATTTGTCAGCCAAGCTATGCTGCCTTTCCAGACGGCGGCTGGGAATGGGAAGGGGGGGGGAGACAGCCGTCGCACACACACGTAAAAAACCGTTCACTTAATTTAGCACAATTTGCCGTCACTCTCCTTCCTTCTCACGGAGGCAACTACAAACACTTGTGCTAACATTAAGCGGAGATGCGTACATCAGACTTTATTTTATCACCGAATTCATCTGTCGTAAGAACACCTTCACATGAGATACGGGAGTATTGAACCAGACACACACACTCGCACTAAGAGAAGAGAACGCAACGCAGGGGGCAACGTCGGAGAAGTCACTGCTCTTTTCGATCTCCCCCCGACCGACCGGTGACTGGCGACTGAAGAGGAGAAGGAGGAAGGAAAAAGGGAAGAAGAGGTGGTTGTACCTATCCCCTCCCTCCGAATGGTGCTGTGGCGATGGTCTCTCCTGTACAGGCTTCCCCCCGCTCTCCGCTATAGCTCTCCAAAGAGGAAGGGGAGAACCACCTTTGGGGGGGGGGGAAGGGAAAACCTGGGAGCGCACACAGGCAATGGGCCCCCTTCACCCAGAACGGAGAGCAGCAGCGACAACACGAAAAAAAAGGAGAAGGGAGTGTGTGTGTGTAAGTGTTGGTTGCTGCTGCTGCTGCAGTCGCCGACGCCACAACCACATCAACAACAACGCTTGCGGCGGGGAGGAACGGACGGATGGGCGAGCGCGCTCGGTTTTTGAATGCATGTTGGAAAGGCAACACAAGTTAAATTCCCTTACAAAACTTTGCATAGCATGGTATTCAAGTATGGTGCAAAATAAACCCCTTTTCATGCCGAACTTACTCCCCCCCTCTCGAGTCGTCTCCAGACGTTTCCAGGCACCCCAGGTTCTTTTCCTTTCTTTCCCCCCTCTCCGGTGATTCCAACGCAAGCAGAGAGCAAGTTTTTCTGGCTGCGGTGGCGAGTGAAAGAGCTTGAGAGCCTCTTCCCTCTTCCCCTGAGGGAGGAAAGAAGAAGAGTCAGCAGGGAGGGGGAGGGAGAGCCTCTCCTCTCACTACCTGTTCCGTGTTCGAATAACGGTGTCTCTCCCCTTCTCCTCTGGTCTGCACGACCGAACGGCGGAGGGAGTGAGGAAGGCGCCGCCCGCTGCTTGCTTACGTTTTAGGGGGGAGAGGAGCTCTCCAGAGGTGAAAAGACGGAGAAGAAGAAGAAGAAGCATTATGCAGTGGGGAGTCCCTTCTTCTTTTTCGTAGTGGTTTCCTACGCAGGAAAAGGGGGAGGAGGTACACAAGACTGATGGGGCAGTCCAAAAGGAATTCGTAATGCGTCTTGAGAAAAAAAAGAGAGAAAGAAAGAAGCACCTCTCAATCCTTTTTTGTAGGAAAAAAGAAGCAACGTCTCTCGGGATCCCCATCTCATGGCATGCACGACAAAACAGTTTTGTTTGTTCGTGAACGAGCGATGCAGGAAGCCTGGCATATTTCTCGTTTAGGGAGGAGGAGGAAAGAGAGGAAAAATCTCGCAAAGTTTCTTTGCAGCCAAAAAGACGTATAGCAAGTGAGGGAGGGGGAGATAGCATCTTTCCAGCCGTCTCGTCCTCTCTCCTACCCGGTCCGTCCCTTGAAGCAAATTTCGCTGTAAGACTCTCCCCCTCCTTTGCTGTACGGGTAATAATACCAGTGTCGTCTTCTGTCTCTCCCGCCGTCTGTCACCCCCTCCTCCCTCCTCCCTCTTTTAATCATCGTAGCCGGCGTAGGCGACTTACTGTACACAGCTCTTCCACGACAAGGAAGAGGGAAAAAGCGGTGCCCGGCTGATTGCCAAAATGAGGGGGGAGGGGACGTCGCTGCAACGGACGCGGAAGGAGAAAATGAGGAGGAGGAGAAATGTTGCGGCGACGAGGACGTTGGTTGGTAACTATAGCTCTCCGGTACAAGAGGTACAGGTCGGTCGCAACAGCGGGTGGTTCAGAGGCAGGGGAAAGAAGAGATTCTCCGCTTAAAATCCGTTCGGCAAAGGAGGAGACGCCCAGCAGTGAAAGCTCTTTCTCTGGTGGGGCTGCTTTTTGACGAAAATAATTCTGCTTTTTGTCGAAAAAGTCTTTTACCAGCCAATTGACGAATTTCTTGTGGTGGTCTCGAAAATTTTTCTAGGTCCCAGCCAAATGACGAAAATCAATAATTCAAAAAAATGTCTCAGGCCCTGCCAAATGCAGAAAAACATAGGGAAAGGTGATTTGCGACAGGAGGGGTAGAATATGGTGCAGGGATGTGATTTGGAATTTTGCTCAAGGGACAAGCCAAAAATGTTTCTTAAAAGCATATTCTAAAAGCCGTTCCGTCCAGACAAGGGTGGTGGGTGGTTGCCATGGCCAAATGAGACATGGACTTTGCTGTCCAAAAGAGGTGGAAATCGTCCCCTCCCCTCCAGGAAGGACTGGAATGGTTTTTAGTTTTTGTTATGAGGTGTTGTGGGAAGAGGATATGTTTTTTTTAAAAAAAGCCAAAGACTCTGCCAGTCTGCCACTTGGTTTTGGTTTGAGATGCACAATTGAAGACAAAATAGGTGATTACAAAGGTAGTAAAAACTTTGAGGACAGTCATGTTTACCCAGAAATTCCATTAGTCTTTTGATCTTAGGAGTCTATTTTCTGCATAAAGCAGAGATTGTACTCTTTCTGTTCGGAAATTTATCAAAATTGTTTTTCGGCACATGGCAGGGTCCAAGAATAATTTTCTGTCCCAGTCAAATTATTTTTGTCAATTTTCCAGGTCTCAAAAGAAAAGTCGTCAAAAATTATTCTCAAAAAGCAGTCGCCCCGTGGAACTATTGTTTGCATTTGTTTCTCTTTTGCTATCTTAGTACTGGAGCGCCATGATGTGGGACGACTACAAGAACGGCTTCGGCCTGGAGGACTTTCCCGACCCGATCGACCCAACCATCAGTGCGCAGGAACACTTCCTAGGCCTGGACAACATCCAAGAGTAATAGTAACAAATATCTTTGAAATAAAAGCAATTCAATGTTTTTTTGTGCTGTCACTCAGGCTGACCACCGCCGCTCCCTACCGCCTCCGCATCGAGATGACTGACGCTGACGGCAACTTCCGCCTGGCCGAGTACGACTCCTTCTCCCTGGGCGGCGCCTACTACAACCTGACCCTCTCCGGCTTCAGGGGCACGGCCGCCACCGCCGACGGCTCGCAGGAGAACGAGTGGGGGCTCAGGAGCGACCTATCACTAATGGAGGGGGCGCCATTCAGCACGCTGGACAGCTCAATCTCCACGCCGTACGAGACCTGCGCCCACGACCTATCGCTGGCAGGATGGTCAGAAATGTTTTACCCTCATTTTTTTACATTTTCCTTCAAAGAACGTATTTGTTTCTTCAAGGTTCGTCCCGGACATTGAGTGCGTCATCGTCAACTTTTTCACCTCCCAGAACAACAACACCCGCACCGCCAACAGCAAGTGGGACGGGCTCGTGTGGCCCTCCTTTGAGAGCGCCGCAAACTCCCTCCAGTCGCTCGTCCTCATGGTTCAGCCTCAGAGTAAGATAAAGAAAGTTGCCGAAAAAATGTCTTGTGAACAAATGCCTGCTTTCACCGATTCTTTCTACAGCTCTCCCCACGGACAAGACTGATCCCGAGAAGGACGCCTACTGGAACTCGGTGGTAGGACCCAGCGACAACGCCAGTGCCGTCGCCTCTTGGAAGTCGCAATTCATGTAAAACAATTTTCACTTTTCCCCTCTTTTCCCATAATTCCGTACTGCACTATTTTTTTCTCTATCATCCCCTTGCAGGCATTACTGCGACGGTCCCGGCGCCTGGATCTACAACAAGACCTCCAACAGCTTCTTGGACGAGCCCATCCTGACAGAGTGCCAGTGGGACAACAGCTGGAGCGTCGACCTCAATGATTACGAGTGCCAATGTTAGTTTTCACCTCATTTCCCTTCCGACATAACTGCAATTAATGACAAAAAATCGCAGGGCATCACTGCACTGACACTCCGAACCCACCGGTGGCCAACAACCTGAAGGTCCTGGAGCAGGTGGACTTCCCCGTGCCCCTGGGCCAGGTAATTCTTTGAAGCAATAACATAATTTGTATGTCTACTTTGTAAGTTATATTATCGGGGGATTTCTTTTCCAGTCACTTACGTACGTCTGCAAGGACGGAATGAAGTTTGATGACAACTATGACAAGCACAACATAACTGTCACCTGCTATACAAATAACACCTGGTCGATCCCTGACGCTGCTTCGTGGAACAACGCTCAGTACAAGTGCAGACCAAGTGAGACATTTTTTATAAATAAAATTTCCTTTAGGTGGGAATTTTGTTCACATTGTTTTTTACCTGCGGCCGTAAGGCCGTCAGGTCATAGAGTGATCGCCGTG
>JAAUXU010174878.1_pt1 | contig 39666 bp, 49 predicted proteins | sample 7278151 | NCBI WGS metagenome assembly JAAUXU01 (sample SAMN14350113, study PRJNA611818) | marine sediment metagenome | isolation source: surface marine sediment (1.8m) | place: French Polynesia: Moorea | collected 2018-08 | reverse complement strand
TACGCCGAGTAGGAGCCATGACTTTATTCTCGATAACACAATATAAGAAAGGTGTGTTCTCCTCGAACTCCCAAGAGTGACTGCCGTTCTCTTCCTTCTCCCTTGGGCTGCCGCCGTACCCGGTCAGCCGCTCTCCTAGTCCGTGGGGAGAAGGGGTGCGCTCCCTATGGTCGCGCCCTCTGGTGGCCACAGCTCTAACTATACAGACTACTCCTATGGCGAGCTACTAGGTACAAGCTACGCACATGCCTAGTGGCGGGTATAGTCTATCAATTACATCGCTACCCTATACTGTGCTGTGGCGTCCATGCCTGTAGTCACAATCTACGTTATGGTGAAGGCCGCATGCTTCACAGGGTTCTAACATGTGGAGGGACTGCAATATATATTGGCACTTTTGAGGTCACTGCGAGCCTCACAACCCTAAGTGACTGCTACTTCTATGATGGGAGCAATGGCGGCAGGAGTGATGGCCCTCAGCTACCCCACCCAATGGGCCATTTCAAGATACTAATGCTTGATGAAAACAGGTGGTGGATTGTAGGAGGTGAGTAGCAGTGGAACTGACTAATCCAGCGCACTAAAAGTTGCCAAATAGTTTCTGGTCTTGTTTTGTTGAACTTAATCCAAATAAAGCCTTAATCTACATGGGTTATCCATTAATAAGGCTTATCTCCTTGACATTGTTCGTCAGGGATTCTTGTAGACCCCACTCCCACCCACATTAGTCGACTGAATTACAAGTACATAAGTACACTTATGTAAGAACTTTGGTATTGTCCTGTTGGAAATAAGCAGGAAAATATTGAGAGTCAAGTTGATCATGCTGCTACGTCAAAAAAAGCATACTGATTCCAGAGTGGGCAGTGTGAATACTCTGACTCAGTTGCTCTAGTTCTATCTTTTCAGTGTCTTCCACATGACATTGACGCTACAATAAAGACTACCTAACTCATATTTGTCTTCTTCCAGATATGTGTGTGGCTATACCCTCATCAAATGCTAATGGCCTGCAGGACACCATGGTGATAGGTGGTTTCAGTCCAGGTGTACCCTCAGAACTTGCCAGATCTACAGTAGTCTATTCATCATCAAATGGGAACTGGTCTGATGGACCTGACCTACCCAGCAATGCCATGTATAGTGTACCTGCTACCATTGGCTCTGATGTGTATGTAGCATCCCGCACTGGGGCTCTTGCCTCTATTAGCGGGAATGCGGGGGGTTCTTTCTCTAAACCGTCGGCGGGGGGAGTGATACACCTTGGTGCCTGTTCTTTAACATTATTTTCACTTGTCTTAGTAGCTCGATGTGCACAGCTCAAGCTCTCTGCATTGACTGCCCATCATCGCAGTTAATTGTTGGATGCAGGCCAGCATCCTGATGACAGGTGCATCAGGGATTGCACCCGTTTGTCTAGTGACCTGAAGAGCAGCTGTTACACTGCACACCTCCTTAAACGGTAGCCACACAATGGATACTATTGATACGATAGATACTGTACGACTTTTTTTTTTGCTTATTTTTCTATCTGGTGACGTGCGAATGCTTGCCCAGATGTTTTGTCGTAATAGGTCGCTGTCTAGAACTGTTTCAGTCAGTCACTGAGCCAATTAAGGCACCCCCACCCAACAAAAGGTTCTTGGTGACTGGACAAAATTTGTGAGGGCATTCGGCTTTTAGTCTTAGGACTGTGAGGACAACTAAACTGATAAACAAGAAGACATTGTCAACACCACTTATAAAATAATCTTACACTACAGTAGACACAGTAGATATAATAGGTAGGATAGATACGGTAGATGATAGATACAATAGATACGATAGATACATAAGATGCAGTAGATACAATAGATACAAAAGATGCAGTAGATACAATTGATACGATAGATACAAAAGATGCAGAAGATACAATAGGTACAGAAGATGCAGTAGATACGATCGATACTGACCGGAGGCCAGCATACATCATGTACTTACTTCCCCGATTTGACAACACGCTTATGAAATTCATTGGAGCAGATTGGGTTTGGGGAGTGACTGGTAATCAGCTCATGCATCGAAGATATAATGCCCCTTTATTTGTGCCTGTCCCCAAGAGTTTTGCTGCACGCAATTAAACAACTGAAGGATGCAACAATGGAAGTGAAACTGGAGTAGTCTTAATGTAGCTGGAATTGTAGCTTTCACTTATTATCTACCTGAGTGTCGTCACATCAATTATGCTCTATAACTCGTAGGCCCATGAGTGGCCCATTCGTAGGCCCATACAAGAAGTAGTCATTGTGGGCCAAAGTATGTCCACTCTAGGTGCTGGCTGACCGCTTGCTGGGGAAGCCAGCCAACACTCACGGAGGAGTGTATGCATCAGTATAGCTTCCAGAGGAGTATTGCTAATTTGCGACTTTCCTCGGGGCAGCATCTCTGTCTATAGTGCATTTGTACATTTGCTACCATGTCTTCCAGGTGGAATGACTCCCTCATCTACATGCCCTTCGCATTGGTTGGTCAGCAGCTATTGTATGATCAATCTTAAGGATCAACTGCCCATATAACCGCATGCTACATAGCATAGGTTAATAATGTTGGCCTCTGTGTTTCACAAAATTAAGTCTAAGCCAACCACCACCATCTTGTATTAACATCATCGACAAGTCAAACAAACTGGAAATACCAAAGTGTCTCTTCAAAATCTTTAAGTCTGTAGTAAAGCAAAAGGCTTATGTTGTCCACTCACCACCTGGACCACTCTTCTTAGACAATCTTGTCATCATATTTTAGTCTCCACCACAATTTGACAGCTCTGGGAAAAACACGCATTGCAATGATGGGACAAGTTTAGGTCAGGGGCAACAACATGCGACAAGTCAAGATGTTGCTCAGTGAAGTGTTTTTTCAGGTCTGACAGGTAAGATTTGTCCTGGAAAAGCAATTAAAGAATGGGTGTCTTGGCTTCTTGGTGTGTCTTGTAAATTGAGCCTGAGCATGCCAGTATGTAGCACATAAGAAATGCACACACTATTTTTCTGCCCAACATAACTGTGCCAATGAACGTCTCAATTCCTTCACCAGACGTCATGTACACTGAGGTTGATTGATCTGGTCATACCCTCGAATAAGTGTCGAGCAAAGTCTACCCCGACATAGGAAAGTGCTTACAAATGACTGAGTCGAGTCGCACCCGGAGACTCTCTATATACCCAAAGGGCCGATAAGGATGACCTTGCACTCTGGCATGATTGCCCCTGGCAAGATGTGTCCCAGCGTAGACTGACAAGCTGCACCAAAAGTGCTGCATTGGTCAGAGCTGCACCAAAGACAAGATGCACTGAAAAAAAGTTGCATCAGAGACAAGATGCACCGAAAAAAAGTTGCATCAGAGACAAGATGCACAGAAAAAAAGTTGCATCAGAGACAAGATGCACAGAAAAAAAGTTGCATCACAGACAAGCTGCACCGAGACAAGCTACACCAAAATGTTCCTTTCCAGATAAGACTTTGATTAACATCAGGATGATTAACATCAGGATAACATTAGGATCAGGATGTTGCACTGCAACGGTAGCTTCTCAGAAATAGCTGTGTGTATTTTCTCCTGCAAGAGAGCAAGAGAATTCACTGTCCCCTTCCACATCTGCATCCAGCGTTGTCTCCTTCATCCCTACGATCCATGGACTGACTGGAAAGGGAACAACATATTTCAAAAGCAGACGGTATACAAGGGAACAACAAGGTGGCTTTGTACCCAGATCTCCTATGTTGAGCCCATGTCTTGATTGCCCATCAAATTCTTCTCCCCTTGGACCTCCACCACCATACCAACTCAAGGTGCCATTGTCCCACAGCCAAACACCCCCTGAACAGGATGGCAGGGCCTTGTCACCTCCACCTGTTTCTGTTGTGTGCTTCCAGGCAAAGAATACCATCCATTGCTTTCAGCCACCCACCAAGGCCTGGCAGCAAGACAGCATGCAAAAGGGTAGGAATCAACTTTTGCAGAAAATCAGCACAAGCAGCTGGGAGACAATTTGGATGTCAATTTCACACAGATACTCCTCCCGAACGCATCCAATCTGTCATTGGGGATGGAAACTGCTTTTTCTGAAGTGTTGCAGCATGGGTGACAGGAGAAGAAGAACATGCAGCTGCAAGACACTTCATCATCAAATCAATGAAGGAGGAAGGGAGATCATTGACTGATCAAAGGATGGCTGAGCAGGGAGTGTGGGCAGGCATAGACGAGATTCAAGGAACAGCAGCTCCTTTCAAAGTCCAGGTGTTCATATATTCCCTCCTTGCTGACCTATGGTGCAACATACCTATGGTGCAATTTTCATGGTGCAGCTTGTCGCTAACTCGTGTCCCAGAAGTCATGATGAGTTTTTGAGTCTCTGAAATAATCCAGCTTGCTAGACTGTTCACCACTATATCGCAAGGCACCAGAAAGACTGGAGCATCTACTGACATGTTATGCTGTCGCTTCTGGAACTGCGTTCAAACGTTCCACACTGGACCCTTCTCAATCCGTCCGATGATTGCCGTAGGCGTTGCAATCCGGGACGTGGTGATGTTCGTCGTCCAACTCGTCCGTATTGCGAGTGATAAGACTTTGCGCTAAAAAAACCGACTAATCAGACATTGTGCAGATGCTTGTTAAAGGCGTTGTCAGACCCGAAACAGAGATCTTTGCCTCTCCGAGATCTGGCTGCTGTCTTCTACGTCTTCCGAGGCCTACTGAGGCCTACCGATATCTTTACGCAAGTCCTCACTCTTACGCATATTTTCGATGTACTTCTCAAATCTTCCATCAAATGCGTGAGCGTCGGGCCTGTGTTGCGTGAGTGTGAGTGTTAACGTCGTCTTGTTCCCGTGGGAAATTGCTTACGTAAATGCGAGGTTGCGAGAATTGTTCTGTGTCATTGCGGCTTTGGGGTCACCGTAGTTAAAAACGTCATGGTTTTCCACCCTCTATGCTACGAGAATTTGTGAACTGACACTGAAACGACTCTCGAAACCTTCATTTTGACGCAACTTAAACTATGTGTCTAGATTGTCTAGACCAATGACTGCCCTTTATCGTATAAGAAACAGCATATGTTGATTAATCTTTCACTGTTCCACTTTCTTCAATGAGTTTGAGAAAGATGACTTCTGCCAAGAGCTTGTGATAAAGGGAGTTTGAAATCAAGAATTCGCAATACATCGAAATCGGCTGCACAAAGATTCAACCGTTCTTCACGTTTACAGAAATAAGGACATGAAATTTTCTTCAAGGCCCCCCTCCAACTCTCTTCCCATTATCACCATCGCCGACTCCTCCTACATGAAGGTCCCACAGTGCAGATTTGACCTTCCCGGCATGTCTAACATTAGCCTGACCTTGTTCATCCACCCCCCACCAAAGGACCCAACCACTTGTCTGATGATCAAGCACCCTTATGTCATCCCTTGGAATGTTGGTGAATTGAGGCTGGTCCCAGGTGCTCGTTGAGTTCTTTCTCCCATTGCACTTGCAAGGATTTGTCTCAACCGTCAGGCTCTGCGACTCCGTCAGACCGTTCTTCCACGTCACATGATCACAATTGCCAAGGGTTGGCGCTGATGTGGATGACAAAGGAATTGTGGTCAGTTTCGTCTCCCCAAATTATCACGTGCTAAGACTACCCTAGGCGAAAAACGGTGCGACCTTCGAACGCACGTACTGGACTAGCCTGAACTACCCGGATTTTGTCCGGGCTCTGGTCGATTGAGCAAAAAGTTTATTACTCGGCACTGCAAATAGTAGCATGTGTACATAATACTCATCATATGATACCAAATCGACATTCGATACAAGCAAGGGAAATAGATACAATGTTATATCACAAGGACAAAGAATCACAGCCGACTTTGAATACGTTAGCGTCATGATGGGACGAAGTTTTCCTCGGTTTGAGTCACACTAAGTAGTCCGAAGACGCACTACCACATGCTGAACTTTTAGCGCTCCGAGAATCCGAGGTCTCCCTCGTTGCTACTGAGGCTCGAGGAGACGCTGTCCGAGGAGAGGCTGCTGTGCACTGAACTTGAGCCGTCAGTGGTTGTCTGCTGCTGCTGTTGCGGTTGTTGCTGTTGCTGCTGCTGTTGCTGCAGCCTCGGACTCCGGCGCCGCCTGTTGGAAGTGGGCGCGTGAACCTCAACCTTGAACTTGGCCGTAGCCGTCACTTTGGTCGACTGCTGCTGCTGGCTCGGTGTGGAGCAGCGTGAAGACGATTGACTGCCGGACTTTGAAAGAGAGAGAGAGAGAAACGTTACTCGTCATTGTCATACGTGATCAAGTGGACTCGACTGCACTGGACAATTTCCAACGTTGTCGCAGAACAGTTCAGACTGTGAGGTGTGGCATACACAGCTGCTGTGTGGCACTTACCGATGGGTAGCTTGGTATTTCGACGACGACTTCGGGTTCGACGACGACGCTAGTGCCGCCGAAAGAAGCGTGGGTAGCTGGAAAGACGTTGCCCTCGCTGTTGTGGTTGGCGGGGGCCGAGGAGGACACGTATGAATGTGACTCCTCTGCGATGGTGCTCAGCGACGAGTCGCTGGTGTGTCTCTTGGGAGGGAGCCCGACAACGTAGTGCTGCTGTTGTCTCCGTGACGATGAACTACTGGAGCGGTGTCTGGACGAAGTGGAAGAGGGAACAGAGAGCTGGAGTCTTGGTTTCGGAGGCGGCGGCTGCTTCGGCGCTGGCTGATGATGCCGACGCAGAACCTGTTCCGGAGAGGGAAGAACGATTTGGTCACCGTCGCCTTCGTTGGGAATCAGCTCAGCCGGAGGCCCGAGGGCGGCCAGCAGGATAGGCAGCAAGGCCATCCCGTTGAAGATGCCGATCAGAAGCAGTGCTGAGAGCACTAGGAAGAAATACCTGCAAGTATCGCAAACATGTAGGAGAGTTGGTTGAAAGCATGATGAAGAGAACTAACCTGTAGACGAAGTCAAAGTCCGAGAACGCGAGCATCAGGATACCCAGAAAGGTGGTGACTGTGCCGTGGATGACGGGGCCCGACATGTTCTCCACCGCCACAATCATGCGACGATTCTTGTTGCCAATTGCAGTAGAGAAACCCTGAAAAAGAAATGAACAGTGTCAAAACTTCTGCCTGCCACTGTGTACATGCTGCGTGCATGCGTGTAAGTTGCCCGGTATCCGTACACGCGTCCAAGTACACGGCCAGCTACATACACATATACACGTACGACACTCTCTACGTAATGTAAAGACGTAGTAGCATTGGTATGCCACTGTGCCCATGCGGCGCGGTAGAGACAACAAGATCGGTAGGGACAACAAGTAAGGGCCTACCATCAGGATGTGCACGGCGAACTGCACGCCCATGCCTGCGGCGAGAATGACGACGACGGCGGGGATGGCGCTGAGCCTGATGCCAGTAGCGCCCATGAATCCCAAGAGCTGGACGAGGATGACCGCGTCCACAAAGACGCCGATGGCTGCGATACGTGCGCTGGCGAAGAAAGCGGTGAGGGTGACGGCGGATGCCGCCAGGACGCAGCCGGCCGCCGCGGCCAGCCACACCCGGAGCCCCAGGTATTGTTCCCAGAATGTGAAGGGGACCCCTCGAGGAAAATTGGGCAGTCCGCGGTTCTCGAAGCGCTCGCAGATGGCGCGCACTTGTCGAAGCATGTCCAACATGGCGTTGGTCTCCCCCAGTCCGTTGAGGTGAAACGGCATCTGCGCGTACGCGATTGGCGGCGACTTTGGAATCCTCAGGCGATCGTCCCTGCGGTCGTGCACCCAGTCTCTGGGCACCGGCGCCAGACTCGCCTGGCTAAAGCTGTACGCCATGGCGTCGCTGGAGTACCAGGCAGTCAAGTAGTTGTAGAAAGCCGCCTGATTGATGATCCCATGCGCATCCACTAGCCTGTTCCTCGACTGCAGCGTCAGGTCTACTGGGTAGTCGACGTGGCCGGTCTGAACCATTAGCTTGAGGGCCAAGACCTGCTCGTCGGTGGCGTTCTTGCTCCAACCAGCTGTCGGCGAGTAAACCCCGGTTGCCTGAGCTTCGTCGAAGACTCCTTGCATCTTGACGAGCCAAGTGCGAAAGAGCGGAAGCCAGAACTCTGGCAGGCCGCCGTTGTCGTCCTTGACAACTGCGTTGACCCGCACGAAAGCCGCGTGGTAGTCGTAGAGAAGTCGCTGACCGCGGGGGTAGTCGAAGTTGTCCTGCGTGACTGCGTACATGTTGTAGTAGCCGAAGTAGCGCTCCTGAGCGGCGAGGAAGCGGCGCTCTGACGCGTTGGTCGAGGCAGGCACGAGCTCAGAGAGACTGAGGCCGTCCTCCAGGTGGGCGAAGGCACACCAGGCGCCGGCCACGGTCAGTGCCGCTGAAGCCAACAGCACCAAGGCCTTCACGGGCGTCTTGGCGAGCAGAGGTCCGATGAGGAAATGTTGCTCGTCTTTGTCAGTTTGCTCGTCAGCAGGCAGGGCGGCGGCGGTGGGCCAAGCCTCATTGGGATCGGACAAGTCCAAGAGGTCAACTTCTTTCTTGGGAGTGCTTTTGTCCTGGGCTTTTTCCTCTTTCTTGAAGAGGCTCCTTCGCTTGGGCGTGTAGCAGCACGCCAGGTCGGTCTTTCCCGCCGCCACCCGGCGCAGATCGAGCGCCATCAACGCCGGGAAGAGGAGGATCATGGCCGCGAGGTTGAGGGATCCCAGGACGGCGGCTTGGAGTCCCAGTCCTCTCATGGCCGGGATTGGAATGAGGGCGGCGGCCAGCAACAGTGAGGCAATCACGCAGCCGCCGCTCAACAGCACCAGCACGCCGGTCCTGCTCAGCACCTCGCCGATGTGATCCTGAAGCGAAGAAAACAAAAGCCTGTATCATCACGCAACGTAAGACGCCAACTTAAGACATTGTAGCAAAAACAGTGCATTAGGTTGACCCGCTTGCTCACGACAAACTTTCTCGAGTACTGTGCGAGTGACTCTGCAAGTGACTTGACTTTCCACTGCGTTGCTGGCGCGCGCGCGCGCGTGCTGATGACTGGAGAAAGTTACTCTTGCTGCCAGCGAAGTGGACTTGCAGATCAAACAATATTGGCACCCTCTGCTTCTGGCAGCATTTTTTGTCTTTTCTTCTGCTCTCCAACCTAATGACTCTATCGTAGTCGAGTCCCACTTTCCATATAAGTCCATCCACCACTTCGAATGTCCTCCAGACCCACCGCAGTGCGCGACACTGGACGTATCGGAGAAGTAGGAGTAGTGGATGGGTAAAACTCGGATCTTACGGTCAAGCCTCCCTGAAAAGACTGGGCACTCAGCGTTTTCCGTTTCCTTTTACATAAAACATCGAGCTCATAAATCTAGCAAGTCCCAGTCAGTTCGCTTAACGGCCGAGGAGGAAGGGAGGACTCCCAGTGAGTGTGGATGTCCCTGGCAAGTCTGTATGGACGAAAAGTATTTCAGGATGTGTCCATATTTTATTAGGCCGAATGGATGGGGGGGGGGAGATATGGAGAACGTGGTTGGAGCTCTCCCAGGCGGCGTTCAACAGTGCCCCAGCCCGGCGGGGCGGGCTGGTCGGCAATATCACGACTCAATCTCGAAAGAAAAAAAAAAGTATATTTATGTCCACTCTCGACATTCTCACTCTGGTATGCGAGATCTTTTCCCGTAAGGAGATTTCGAAGCCCGGGTAAGAAAAGGGTCCGATGGGATCGGCGACGCCCGATGAATATTCCTGCCCGCGGTTGAGATGGTGAAACGCCGATAGCCTTTACGTGTTCGTCGCAGTCGATGGCGAGAAAAACATTTGCATGACAAACAAGTTGTTTGCACAGTGACGTCGTAATTTGTCAAGGAGGAGGTAAAAAGTGGTAGGATCGGCACTTGTGTCTACGGAATGGGTGCCTCACCCGGTCTCCACGGGGGGTTTGGCATGCCCGAAAAAAATATTATGGCCGAGACTTCGGCCGAGGAGAAGAAGACGTATTAGCATTGATTCTGCTGATAAAGCAAACTTGTTGGGAAATAGAAAAATTCCTGAGTAACCCACGCTCGCGTGGCATTTTCAGTGCACTGCACCCGTGCAGCGCTGCAGTGGCGGGAAGATGGCAAAAAAAAAATAAGGCTCCTTCCTGCAAGACCAATTTCTGAAACACTGTTGAGGTCGAGATGACAGTGGAGATAAGAGGTTGGGGTTCCTGATCCTGGGTTTGCACTGCACTCAGTCCCAATGGTGCATATGGATGGGCTTTCGAAGTGCAAGCTGAAGAATTTACTGCGTCGGTTTTTGACGTGTCAGTGTAAAGTCTAGACGGGCCAGGAACAAAACTGGGGCTGCCCAGTAAAAGTTGTTGTGCAGCAAGATTTAAAGGGCCTTTTGGAGCGGGAAATCGTCGACGCGTGTGGGGTCGTCCAGAACTGTGTCAGCGAGACGGAGACGTCATCGGTGGAGGAAAAAGCTGAGATAAAGTCAGCAACGGCGACGGCCCCGCCGGGTGCGGCGGCGGAGGCGGCGGCGGCCACACACGCGGAGAATGCCGGTTGCAGATTTATTTACATCCATTTCTTTCGACGGGATTGTGCAAAGCATTCCTGGCTGTGCGTCACTGAGCCATGTGTGTGTGCTTGCGTGTGTGAACGCGCGTCCCCGCGTCCGCGCTCGCGTGCGTGAGAGCGAGCAACAACAACAACAAAAAAAAGATAATGTCTGTGGACAGATACCAATATGGCGTTTCTTCTTCTTGCTAAGTAAGATCTTGATGACTTGGACCACCTTGGTGGAGGAGAAAGAAACCGAGAAGGCGGGGAAGGAGGATGAAGACCAGAAAATGGGGGAGATAGAGGAGCTAAAGCAGAGACCACCCTCGAAGCTTCGCTGCCCACCTCACTTTTCATTTAGTGTTTATTTGTTGGATGGTTTCTGGTGCCGGCCTCGCCCGACCGGGCCCGGCCCACCAGCCGCCCGGGGAGGGAGGAGTGAGAAAGAATCATCCACGTAGTCTAAGATAGACCATTTTGTAGCGAGAGAGACGAAATGAGCCACAAAAAGTGGGCTCAGTCGGCCTTAAGACGCGCGGGCGAGCGACCGACCGACCTCAGCAGACTCATTAGGAAAGTTTGCGTGCTTCCTCTTTACCGACTCTGTTATCCACGCTTGCCAGGTGCTGCAGAAGTCATTCCTGCTGTGTCCTCCACAGATTGTTTTTCCGGGAAAAGAAGAGTGAGAGAAAAAACCTTTTAGACCCGAGGCAAGAGTTGCAAAGCCAGCTCAGGTCGTGGAAGTGGCCGCCGACGTCGCCGTCGCCGTCGCCGTCGCCGTCGTCGTCGTCGTCGTCGTCGTCGTCGTCGTCGTCGTCGGCGGCGGCGGCGGCGGCGGCGGCGGCGGCGGCGCCCACGGATGCAAAATGAGTCAAGAAAGGCATTATCGGTGATGCATCCATCTCCAGTCTAAGTAAATCCACAAACATGCCTGGTGGTCCTTTCAGACCTACCGCGGCGTCCGCCTGGGCTTTGATAGCAGCGGCCAGATCTTCTTCCATCTATGTCTGCGCTGAGTGAGGACGAGCACGAGTACAGGTACGCACGCCGAGTGCGAGCTGGGCCTGTCTCGACCGCTCTTGATGATATTGGCCATGGTAGCAACAGAGGAGGTCTTGATTAGCTTGATTCAAAGAGTAACGCTCAAGAGGAGGAGGAGAAGGAGAGAAATCGATTTTGATTGTACACGCAGCAACTGACTTTGAGTCATTTGTGGCAGCGCCTCATTCCACTCCCTTCGTGGCTCCACTGCTATGAAGTGACTTGACAAAAGTGAACGAGCTTTTACAACTGTAAATCCAAGAACGTCTGGCCCAAGTCCGCCGGGTGCCGGAGGAACAGCTTCTCTGGGGTCTACCTGACCTCCTTGCCCGGGGGCTCCTTCTTTAATTCTCGGAGTGACATCCTCATTAGACGGGAAAGAAAGACAGGAAACAACTCTTCTGCCCCTTGAAACAGCCCAGCCAAATCTCTCGGCTAATGATGCATGATTACAGGGCCAGTCAATTGGCCCCCAATGCTTGAAGACGTCGTCGTCGTCCACTTCTTTTTTACGAACGCTCAAATGGCAGCCTTAAATACAACCAAAACCTGGGTTGCCATTGATTTGACGATACGAGCGCCATGTGGTCCAGCATGGGGTACAAGGTGTACGTACACTACTAAGAAGGGTGAGGGTCAACAACGAAAAGCGTCTCATCTTACCTCATAGGATACGCATCCCTCCACCAGCTGCTTGGTGTACTCCCTCACCATGACGAACATGGCGTCGACCCCCAGTCCCAGCGCCAGATACGGCGCAAACTGCGTCGTGGCGGCGTTGAACTCCAGCCCGAGGAAGGCGCAGGCGCCCAGGCCGGCGCAGATGGTGGCGCCCACCAAGAGGACTCCGCTCACGCCGAGACCACATTGGGAGAGGACGACGTCGCGCCATCGAAAGAGGGCAGCGCCGGCATACAAAAGCTGGGGAAGGGGTGGGGGAAAAAAAAGATGAGATCAGACTTGAAGTAAACGTTGCAGTCCTACTGTGTCCATCCCTCAACTTGCCCAGTTTGTGTATTAAAGCTTATTTTGCTGCCCACGTCACACTGGAGTCATCTTTGCCCCTCTTGGAAAGGGTTAAGAGTTGTGACGCAAAATGTGAGGCATAAAAGCCCCGAAAAGAGACAGAAATGACAGAAATGAAGTCTATCCCTGCGTAAGGAGGAGAAATGGACGCTTATTCGACCGCAAATACTCGCAACGTCGAGTCGGAGGGCAACAGCAGCAGCATCTCTTTGTACAGTAGGATGGACGTCGTTACCATAAATGCGTATCCGATGGCCATGGTGGTCCAGCTGAACTCTGAGAACTCCTCCATGATGGTGTCCAACTGCGCCGAGGAGAAGGCGTTGATGTCGTAGCGCGTGAGGTTGCGAGACTGCGCCAGCCGGCGCACTTCGGCGCCAAAACTGGCCTGCCACGCAGTTAGGATGGACTTGGCCTTGGCCGGCGACCAGCCCAGCGTGTGAGTCTTGTAAGTCTCGCTCCAGTACTCGTAGAAGTCCTTCTCGCCCATCAACTGGATGACGGACTGGAGGCCTTTGGACCTAAGTGATGACGACAGACGTACAGTTATAAAGAGCCACCGAGTCGTCACCCAATAAATAAGACTGGGTTATCAAGGCAGAGGCCTGGAAGTGAAATAATGCCCAGGGCCCATGAGGAGAGACACTGAAGCATTACTCAGGAAAGAATGAATGACTCCATTTTTACGGTATCCGGCGAGGAATCTTAACGAGCGCCGATAAATGGGTGCAAGGTGAAAAAACCTGTTCTTCTCCCTCTTCTCTGGAGGGATGTTGAGAGTCTGCCTTAAACAAATTCAGAGCAGTCCAGAATTATTTAATGGTGCTTGTTGCCCTTTAAAACAAGCCTGGACGGGGAAACGTGGGGGTCATTTAACTCTCTCTCTGTCCCAAGTGCCCACTCGTCGTCTGCATGCGCAGAGGAGGAAAAACTTTATGGTAATGTCTCACCTGACGATGTAGCCGGTGTCGTTCTTGGTGACCCCGCCGACGATGAGCTGCTCCGGCCAGTGGTTGTATCTGGTGGCGAAGCCGTAGCAGCCACCGGTCAGCTCGGCGCCCACGTCCGGTCTCTGTGTGAGAGAGAAGGGAGCAAACTGTAGTAGTCTTTATTCCACGCATCGATCCCCGGATTCCTCCGGCTGCCGACGTTAATGGGCCTCCTTCTGGAGGCTCCTTGTCCAACAGAGACATAAATCGTGGTGACACAAATGAAGCGTCTCCAATTAGTGACGCGCTATCAGAAGAGGAGCTACTAAATTCCAATGTTGTGGACACATTCTTTCAGTCAGTCAGTCAACGCTGCAGCTCCACAATTGGGTCTCGCAGGAATGCCCAAATTAGCTCCAGTCAGGCAAGTGCACGGACTTGTGGGAGCCCAAACTACTCGTATGAACAGATTGTACACGCTCAGCGTCGCGGTTGCCCCTCACCTGCTTGGTGTACTTGTTGGGAGCGGTGGGCGGGCAGTCCGGGTCGTACGGGTCCAGACAGGGCTTCTCCTGGTAACCGGTGGTGATGCCAGCCTAAAGGAGAGAAGCAATGAAATCAATTGTTATCCCCAGACGCTCTTTGCACACGTTTCACTCCTCAGTGGCCGCGGGTGAGAATGACCGGTAAGAACAAAGGTGAGAGCGAGAGAAGCTTATCTGAATGAAGAGAAGCAGGTGAGGATCGACGGCGACGATGACACTGGCAGAACAGAAGAAAGAAGTCAAAAATCTCCAGGGCTTTAATGAATGCCAAGTCCTCCTCCTCCCTCACTCACGTGGTTCTGCTCAGTCACTTCAGTCACTGACACGGTTATTTGTACGTGCGCCCCGGACTCGGGGAGGCAGCCCGAGGAGGATTAGGAAATTTGGGGTGCATTTTTACATGCATGCTTTCACTGGCTGATAGATTTAGCCCGTTTTTAACGTGTCTCCTGCGTCTCCACCCTCGACATCTCCAAGATCTTGCATGCCTTGTTCACGTCGGGGTGGGGATTATCTCCGACTTTTGGCTTTCATGATTTGGTGCCTCTGCCTGGGGCGAAGATTCCTGGAGAATTACTCCGGATTAGTCGCTTTTCAAAAGACTGAATGCGCAGGCAGCTGCACACGGATTTTTCTAACGTTTTACGCTTTGTCCGCATCGTGATCCTCGCCTCCTCACCCACCAGCCACGCGCACGCACGCATCAGCTGGTGCAAACTCGTGTGGATGCACCACAACTGCGGCCACTGCGCGACCTCGAGCCGCTCGTCAGGCGGCCTCGGCGCGAGGCTCGAGGCCGTCGGGCATGTCTAAGCGACCATGTCAAATTGTTCCTCCAATTTCAAATGCCAAAGAGACTTTTTCACTTCATCCCGGGACCGTTTGAGGGCTGACTTCTCCTTCGTGGGAGGAGGAGGAGGAGGAGGGTAAAGACCTCACACGACGACGAAGGAGAAATGAGGCAAACAAGAGATCTCTCTTCTCACGTGTTCTGTTCGCGCAAATGAGCGCGGCGGCTACGGCGGCCACGGCGGCTGCGGCCGCTGCGGCGGCTGCGGCGGCGCGCAAGAAATACTACCATTAGACTGGGAGGAGGCAGATGGAGCAAAAACAACAAGCAAACAAAGCCCTTGGGGGATTAAGTAATAGCATAAAGATTTAAACCGTGCAGCTTTGGAGTTTCTGACAAATGACTCACCCTCTTCATGTACTCCTCGAAGGCCTGGAAGTCGAAGAAGTACTTGGTCGTCTCGCCCATTTGCCTGAGCAACTGCAGCGGGTTCAGCGAAGTCCACGAGAGAGGCATTGTGCCGCCGTCTTCACCGCCCAAACTGAAAGTGATATACGCATGTTTATTTGCATGCTCAACTATTTCATTCTTCCTACAACAGTTGGGGTGGGGAGCTTGTTTTTTTTTCTTCTTCTTCCTTGTCTCTTTGTATGTCTCCAGCAAAAGCCTCACGTGCTCTGGATTGTGCTGACCCCCAAGCACAAGTCGCCCCTAGGATGGGAGAACCATATCCAAAGACAATAGCATCAAGCGATTGTCGAGGTCGTCGTTGGACACCAAAAGCCCATGTTTCTTTTCACTCAAAGAGCAGTGGATGGCCCCCAAAGAGCACTTTTGTTGGGGGGGGGGAGGTAGCCAATTTTTGTTTTCGGGCACCTCTGTTCAAAATTTCGGAGGTCTCGTGTGACTAATTGCTGCAAGTCCCCCCACCGCTGCTTCCGGGGCGACCAGTCAGAAAACTCCACTAGGAGGTAGATGAAGACGTATAGAAGTGAGTTGTTGGCCGAGCTGTATATCTCGTGGGTGGTCCAGCTGGGGCCAGGGAGGCAGCAGAGGAATATCCTGTGTGTAGCAGTGTCCGTCGTACTAGATCATCATGGGGGGAAAAAGTTGACTGCTGATGCCATTTGTGCGTGAGCTGCGCACTTGTTGGCTCCACTGATGTCTGGGACCACACAGGACGATGCAAATAATCCAAGAATGTGTTTGTTGTTGCTAAACCATTTCTGTCTGACGCCCTTTAAGGGCGCTGTTGCACATTATTTATGGTTGCAGGGGGACGCAGTAAATCCTATTTGTGCCGCGGACGCAACAACGCGCGGCAGTCGCATCTTGATCGGAGCCGTCTGAGATTTGTGCATAACTTTTGGGGGGTTTCCTGGCCAAATTTCGCAGCCGCAAACAAAGAGTTGTGCCCGGTATTTCCGCTTCTTGCGGCCCGGCCGCCGTCAGAGCTCTGTTCATTGCTACACATGAGTCTAATTGTTGAGCGGACCACACAAGTGGCGTGGCAAAAGAGAGCCTCAGCGGGGTTTGGGCGGCGAATGAGCACACATCAAGTCATTTCTGACTGCCACGACCCTGGGCCACCCACGAGCATTCGGCGGGTCAAGTTGGCAGGCACAATTTTTGCGCTATTCCCAGTGTTTTTGCCATGCAAGCTCGACTCACGGGATATTCACGGGCATGTCCGGGCCCAGCAGCTTCGACCCCTCCCAGAAGCAGTCCAGGGGAGTGATGATGGAGCAGGGGAAGAGGTTCTCCAGGATCTGTGTGGGAAGAAGAAGAAAAGCAACAAATAAGTTCGTGATCATCCTGTGATTCCGCCATCAGCTGCCGCTCCCTGTCTTAGTTACTCGGGACTCCCACGGACCTCAAAGGGTTTTTCTCTGTAGGCGGTGACTCTCAAACCATAATGATGATGAAGGAAAATTGCTGCTATCACAGACTCCCTATTTGTTTAGAGCTCTTTGGTGCTCGACCCTTCTAATTTTCGTCAATGCTAGAAACCCAGGCGGGTATAATTCATTTCCTGCTACTACACAGGGTTGGTTGCGACGAGGTAGATACGCTAACCCTGTGTGGGGTCCTTTTTTTTCCATTAAGGCGCTGTTACCCTAGCTCGTTCATTTGCCCCCAAATGCCTGCGTAAGTTATGCTTTAATAATTTCTCACAAGCGGCCTAAAACAGCCCAGACATTAAGCAGGTCATTTTGAACAATGGTCGCTTTGATTACACCACTCCTCTTGGGAAAGAGATAGCGCCGAAATAATTCTCTTCAGGAGACTCTGTTGCAAACTGGCGGCTCCAGCAGAGGGAACGTCGAGCATTACTACGTACGTCAAGTTGCCTTCAATGAGACTTACACTGTCCAGGAGCTGCGACTCCGACGTGGGGATCGTCTGGGCGTAGCACAGGTCCTTCAGACTCCAGGCACTGTGCGCGAGAGAGAGAGCGGTTAGCAAAGACCAGCAGTTGTACACAACAAATCAACGATATTAACGGCCGCTTCTTCACACCAACTCTCGCCTGAGTAAATCTGCTTGTGTGCACAACTCACGTGTCATCCGACTCCACCACCACCTTGGACGCGGCTCTTAAGATGTCGAGATGGGCGAGGAGAGACTCGGACGTCAGCACCGAGGAGGTGCCCGACTCGTCCAAGGGTGTCTGGATCAACATCTCGTTGGTGGCGCCGGCGCCCACGCCCAGGTGCTTCTCGACGTACTTCAGCTCACGCTCCAGGCGACCGCCCTCTGAAGAAGAAGGAAAGTTGGTAGACGATTGACTTTCTTAGGACTGATGAAACGTTCAGGGGACGCTTTGGGACTCATGAGCATTCTCTGTTCGCCCCGCTTGGTCCGTCTGTTTGTCTGTTTGTCGCTCTGTCTGTCTGTCTGTCCGTCTACTAGGAGGACCATCACAAACAAGCCAAGGGAACAGGAGCTCCTGAGGAATTGTGCAAGTTGGTGGCTCTTGGCAGTCGCCACGAGCAGGCCCACGTAGGCCTCTACCATATAAAGAAGAAGAATTGTGGTTAGAAACTTGCTCTTGCACCTCTGCTCTGTCTCTTTCCTTTCATTAACTCGCAGGCAGACAAGACTATCCACTATTGTTGAGGAGCAGGCACAGACAAGGCCTGGAAAGTTATTGGCGCTGAAGGACGCAGCCAAGGGGTGGTTCGCAATTAAACTTTGCTCGATTCAATTTAGTCGAGGCCATCCATGACTGTGGTGGCTCGCCGACCTCGCGTCCGCCGGCCGCACTGACGGAGGTCGGCGCGGACTCGTGCGCGCGGTCCCGAAACCTGTATCAGGCTAAACATTTCAGCAAGTTTCTGAGCAGAAGAGATCGAGGCAGAAGGAGGAAGAGAGCGGAATAAATTTTCTTTAGACTCTCTCTCCTCATACTTTGTGATTGCGAGATCTTAACCTTCAGAGTGGGTGAAAAGACGCTCTCCAAGTTCTGTCAGTGAACGTAATGTACGAACAAGATGCTGCTTTCTCTCTGGCGCGCTTCTCCTGACGGTAGCGAATAAATTGGCGAGGGAGGGGCAGGATTCTGCAGAAAACGACACTGCGAAGTCGGGCAGAACGGCACCAGACATCCAGAGCTGCGCGCAGAAGTCGGACCACTTCTCCTGCGCGGTCTCGTACCTGTCCGGTTGGCAGTGCAAGTGCCGTGCACTGTGTGTGCAGCGGCGCCCGGCACTTCATCTCCGTCGGGTCCAGAGGGGAGACAGGGGGCGGTGGGATTGACACCACCGGATGTGTCTGCATGCTTGAAGTGTCGAACGAAGAATGCGAAGATTGTTTTTGTCACTCTGTTTTCCGCGAAAACAGTCAGCCTTCCGGAAGACGAGCGACTGCGCACGTACCGTAGATCAATGCAGCCATTCTCATCCACTACTTGTGCAGTACAGCATGCGACGCCGAAGTGGGTCAGATCAGTCGATCTTTCAGGCACTGCTATCCAGTCGGTGCTGTCCAGGCAGTCCTGCCGTGCATTATTGTCCAGGCAGGACTGTGTAGGGCGGTACTGTTTGAGCAGTATCGCACTAGCAGTACCTTTTTGCCAGTGTCGCACTAGCAGTACCTTCCTGCCAGTACCCATAAAGGAACAGCACCGTACTGACGGCACTGCCGTATACCACAGCCAACATGGGGCACAGACTGCGCCCGACGGCACCGGCTTTTTAAGCGTGGAACAACGATTGCTTTGTCTGTGTCTGCTCTTTTTTGTGACTACGATTGGCAGGTTCTCACGATTCTCCAGGCGTCGAGTTACACTGCGTTAGTTCCCCGATTGTTCTGGGCGCCGACCGCGGACCCGGCGAAGAGGAAGCGCGGTCACGGGATAAAGAGGCGCTCTTAACACGGCCATGTAAATTTTCACACAAAACTCCGCCGGGGACTCGTCCACTACTGGGTGGAGGGGAAAATCTGTAGCCGACTTCTCCTTGCTTTCGTGAGGCATTAATGGTTAAAACTGACGATGACTCAGACTGAAAGTTAGCAAACGAAGCGTTTAGACAAGCATGCGTTAGCTCAAGGTGCATGAAATTAGTTTTCATATGAAGAGGCCGTTGGTCGCATGCGGTGGCACGTCAGGACCACACAAGAAGGAAGCCAAAAGCTCCGGGGAGAGTCGAGCAAGAACCTTGGCTGATGCATTTAGTGGGAAGAAAAATGCCGACCAGCACTAATAAGTTCTGGCCAAAATTTGTCCTGCCCCCATTGGGTTACTCCTGCTCGCCACTTCCGTGTACAACTTGTGGCTGTGCTCTCGTAGTCCGCACAACGGGTACTGTCTCTGCCAGGTCCTTCTGGTACTCGCATCAGGTCCTCCCGATGTCCTTCCCTATCACTCATTGGAGGTTGGCGCAGTCCTCGGCCGTATGGGGGAAACAGCAAAAGACGGCGGCTGTAAAATACTTTTTTTGTGTGTGTTCGACCAAAAGGTCGAAAAAGGGAAAAAAAAGGAGGCGCTACCGTACAGAGCAGCAGAGCTATCGCGCCGGAGAATCTGTTTTTCTGCTGTGCGCCAGCCCATCTATCGTCGTTTCGAATCTTGGAGAGCTCGAGCAGATCCCATCATTTCATCCACCTCTGGTTTCCTGTGGGTCGCAACAGCAGCGACGGCGGCCACGGCAGCAACGGCAGCAGCAGCAACAAAATGGAGGGAGAGAGCGAGACCACCCAGAAATAATGCTCGCACAGCCAGCGGCGCAAAAGACCGTCAAAACAAGAAGACACTTTTCTTCCAAGACCTGCGGCATCCAGAGTTATAACGACCGAAAATTGCCCGACTTGGACGTTGCAACAAATGTTCCGCAATTGTTGCTCCCTCACCCTGATGTGGTGTGGTTGATCAGCGCCATTGTTGCCGAGCACAATGTGCGCGACTTGGGCATGGCCAATGACGATTGCCCAAACAGAATCCTTTTTAGCCGCTCCAAAACACGATTTTCCAGCGTCTCGCCCGTCCACAACTCACTCAACGCCTCCTCCAGCCGCGTCCAGTGTTTGTCAAACTGCACGAGGGACAGAGGGGAATTTTTGACAGTCAAGCAAGTGTTTATTTAAGAGGCTCAAGTGCCTTTTTTTGTTGTTTTCCCCCTCGTGGCGGTGAAAGAATGAGAGCGCTCAATGACTTGAACAAATAATTTGCGGCGTTTCTGCGGTTTCCACGAGGCGCTCGTAAATCCTTGGCTGCAGAATGCGAAACAGCGGACTCAGACTCATCCTGTCTCCGTCTGGCTGACTGCGCACATGTGTTTTCCGGCGAGAAATGGGTGGAAGAGAGCGGAGATGTTATAAGTTCTCACTTCATCAGTCGAAGCATTCGGCGTATGCTGAGCTCGGCTCAGCTCGGCTCAAACGTCCGGGTGTGTGAGCAGGAGATTGGGCAGCAGCAACGGGCGCATCAGCAGTCACTTATCACCCCCCTTTTTTTCAGCATGCACGAGGAGAGGAAAAGAGAGTCGTCTTACGCTCTTTGAGGAGGACAACACCGTGTGAGGCGCAAAGAAAGACGCTGTTTAAGCAGCCGGGTGCGCGACCCTGGTCCCAGGGTCCTGCTCCCGGGAGAGACCAGGGGCAGCTGGCACCCGGAGTCCGGGACGATGCACACTTTATCCGGCGTGTGCCGAGGGGTGGCCAAGTAACGAGACGACGCACACGATCTCAGTCCCTCAGGAGTCAGAGGCTGCGGAGACAATCCGTTAATGGATGTGTCGCAGGTGAAAAAGTAAGAAAACCTCAAATGCTCCGCAGATTGTGCAAACAAGGGTTGTTTTCACATGTGCACGCACGTCCCGAATATCCCTTGCACACCGCAAGCATGTCCAATGTATGGGCCGACGAGAACGACTCGATGATGGCCGTGCAACGCCAGCTTTTTAGCAGAGCCTGAACGGACGGATGGACGGACGGATGGACGGACGGACGGATGGACAGAAAGACAGACCGACAGAAAGACAGACCGACAGACAGACAGACAGACAGACAGACAGACACACACACACAGACACACAGGCAGACAGACAGACGGACAGACACACCCAGGCAGGCACTTATGCACCACTTAGCTGCTCTTTTACGTACTTTGTCGGCAGTCACAGAGAAATTGGCCCGGTCGTTTCGGGGTTTTCTCTATCCCCTGCTGCACCCCGACAATGCTCTTTTGCTGTGAGTTAGGGCGCGGTTACACCGGCACAGATTGGGACACCCCGCTGCTGCTCGACACACGCGTGGCCGTCCAGCTTCGTCAACTGCCACCGGGCCGGGGTGGTGGGCGTGAGGCAGGACGTGGTCACATCTGCCGCCAAAGTGTGCAAGTGTGAGCGCTCCCTCAGTCGCCGACCGGTGGACGAAGAGGTAACCAGGCAATGACCGAAAAGAGACGCTCTCTGGGCGGGTGGGGAATCGTCAATAAATCAGTCGGGAGGGGTCCGGCGGGGAGTCTCTTGTTAGTCAGCCCATGGCCTTTTACTCTATTTTACCCGGAGAGAGAGATTTCACTTGGTGTCGTTTGTTGCAAATTGTCAAAGATTGATCGATCGCTCGTTCGGCACCAAAGAGACGTTGCCAAAGCGGTGAGAGAAGGAAAGGAAGAGAGAACAGCTTGTTAAAAATAATGCCAAATTCCGAGACACCCTTGGAATGGAGTTTGACACCGGAGCCGCTTTTGGCGCGCGTTCTTGGGCTGCTAATTTAGTCATCACTTTGTGTTGTCAGCACTAAAAAGACGCTGGCTGCTGCTTTGTTGCACAGACAAACAGACACTCGGGGTCCGAGCACGCAACGCGTCGGGTTCAGCCGGAAGCGCGCGGCTTCTCTCAAAGGCTTTTTCGGTTACGGCTTCATACGCACCAATGCTCGCATTCAGTCACGCTATGTTCGATTTCCACCCCTTTAGTCTTGCGCCAGTGCTAGGATTACTCGCACTATTCTTACCTTGCACCCACAGTTTGTCCACTCTGTTCTCGATCTTGGCGCTCTTGAGGCCGAGGCTGAGGATGAGCACGACCAGCGCGCCAGCCAACAAGATCTTGCCCGCGTGTGCGTGCGCCAGCTGGCCCAGCGGGAAGAGGAAGTCGTCCTGCAGCTTGGCCCTCAGCCACAGCGCGGCCTTGTTTCCTCCGGCTCTGTCCTGCAAGACAAAAAAGCACAAGTTGCCATCAGCGAACCCACGGACAGTGACAATGACGCAATCATCAACACAGACGCTCTCTATAAGGGATGCAAAGCCGGCATCACCCTCAGCATCTGGCGGCCCGCGGAATGTGATAGCGTGGGCGCGCCCTCAATCGACAACATGGAGAGCCCCTGGCTGATGGAAAATCATCGCCGCGGGAAGCGTCACGACTTCTCTCATATCCAGATTTCGGTTGGACGAAGAAAAGATTGGAGGACTCTGGAAAGAAAGAGCGAGGGGCAAAAGTCCGACTTCTCAGCTTCCTCATAGCTTCTGCTCGCGCGGTTTGATTATGCTTTTCCATAGGAATTCCTCAAAATTTTCTCTTTCTCTCGCATTGTCGGCAAAAGGGTATCCGTAACAACAATAATACTCCAGAGCTCTGCCCGCCCGCCCCAAATCAGGGAGCAGCAGCAGCAGTTCCACCATCAGCAGCAGCTCTTAAGAACTCAATTCCGACCCATTGGTGTGCGGCTCCAGCGGCTCTAGCAGCTCCAGCAGCTCCAGCGGCTCCAGCGGCTCCAGCGGCACCAGCAGCAGAGGAATGAAAACGACCCAGGTAGAACGCGGATTGAGACATTGTTAGAGGAAGGGTCTCAGCAGTCCCAGAGCTCAGGTGGCTACACTGCTGCACACCTCGTGCGTCGCCACAAAGCTGAAGCCGCCGACGCCCAAGAGCTGCCAATTCTGCCTTCGGAAAATGTCTCAATCAAGAGGTGGTGGTGGCTGCTGTAAGAGCTGCACACGTCCAGGGCTTGAATACTTTGCTGCTGCTCGCGATTTATGGGGTCCTGTCCTCTTCTTTGGGGCTGGTTTGGAGAAATAATCCTCGACGTCGCTGCCACGCGATGCTTCTTGGCTACTTGCAGCATCGTCCGTGATGGCGACTTCATTCCAGACGCGAGCTGCACAAGCTTCCACAGGATCGGACGCCAGAGCGGCGCAGATGCCGACTGGGGGTCGAAAATGACACGACTTGGCTGAATCCGCCATAAGAAGTGAGCTCGTTGCTCAGGGCAATTAGCGCCAGGTAGCGCAAGGCGATCGACTTGGACGGGGCCTTCCAAGGGCGTTGAAACATTGACGCCTGGCAAATGCGCGGCCAAGTCTGACCTGTCGCTCGGATGGCAACATCCAGCAGCTTCTCAGTTGCACATTGAGCAATTTTGAGGGAAGGGAGGGAGATGAAAGAAAAGTTGCATGGAAGGAAGGCACGCGGCTGATTGCGGGAGACGCTCGTCAGGCCCCCACAGCTGCTTGATGCCTTGGACGAAGTCCGTGCCAGACAACGGCACGGGTCACGTGCTGGAGGTGAAGATCTAGTCCTGGTCAGCACGACGCACTTAGGGGACGGTGGGGCCAGCCAGCAGACGCTGCTCGACGTGGACTTGGCCTACATCCATCCTTTTGAGCAGGACGACCGACCCGCGCCTGCACGACCAGCACCCAAACATGGGTGCAACCTCGGGGGCCTTCTTGAGCTGTCTAGTGGAGAGTGATTTCTCCAGGTCGTTGCTTACCTTCTTGATCAGGTCCAGGGCGAGTCTTGCATTAGCCCAAGGAGTCCTGGTGAGGGTGTCCACGTCGACGTTGGACGTCGATGGCCCCGGGATCGTCTTCAGGTCCATCATGCGACGACGAGACGACGACCACTGTTGTTGCTGCTGCTGCTGTATTGAGACCATCCCGACCGTGTCTCAGATTCACACTACTAACTGGTCTCTTTGCTTGGATGCATAATATTTTCTGCTACTTCTAAGCCAACTTTTTCACTAAACTCATCACCAGCCGAAGAGAGGAAGCTCGATCTTGGTCGGCCACCGACTGAACTGAAATGAAAACATAGAGCAGGAGGAGGCGGAGGAGAGAGGGAAGGAGGTGTAGAGTGCAAACGGCGACGAGCGCGCGCGCGTCATCGGCGTGTACGCAGTAACGTTGGAGTAAGACTAGAGGCGCTGCCATGGAAAAGTGGTCCACATTGGGCAGGTCACCCTGTACGTGACCGACAAGTACCGGGCGTCCGAGCACAGCAGCGACACCTCGGTGTGCGGGTGCACGTGCGTGGACAGCCAATAGTGCGTGCATCAGTGCGCATTCGTATCAGGTCGTCATTTTAGTTTGGTAACTCGGTCCTTTTGGGCGAGGAAAGCGCGGGCTCGGCGACGGCGACGCCGCCGCCAGAGGGTGGAGGAGGCCAAGAAGGAGACCACCCACGACCACCAGGAGGTGGACAGAGCAACATTCTGAAGAGGTTCCCTCGAGGCTTCAATACCCGCCACTTTGCGCTAAAAGAAAGGGAAATATAGAACGAGCGAGATTCAGAAATAAAGATTGCCCAGCTTTTCCATCATGAGCTTATTAAAGCATAGCCGGGGGTTTTACTCTCTCTTCCTCGTCCAAAACATAATATAGTGCAAAGTATTGACCAGAACAAAGTTGCACTAGAAGAATACATGTATTAGTAGTTATATCACGCGCGACCTCTGCTCACTCACCACAGGATAACCTCGACGGGAGCCTCCACGTTGAGCGCAGTCAGTGTCTGAAAGTCCACCTGTCAAGATTCGAGGTTTCGAGATCGCTCCGTCAGAGCTTGAGACTCCAGCATCGTTGCTCGCGTCGAACAATGAGCATGAGCTGCTCGAGACCCATCAGCGCATGCACGTCATTGGGTATGCAAGTATTTGCACTTGCAGATGAGCAAATTCCGGCGATGAGTCTGCTTTATCTCACTTCATTGAGTGGAGAACAGAAGGCAATGAATGCATCACGTGCACCTCGCACTCACTGAAGGAGATAGCTTAATCGATGCAAATAAGCACTGCACTCTTGACTGTATTAACTTAGCTTTCCTGTACGAAAAAGATACGAAAACGACTATTTTGCGACAGCCCCATGAGGTCCTCTCCGTGCTCAAGATTGCCAACTTTTGCACTGAGCACAGCGCAACCATCTACGCTGGCTCAACGAATTGCACAGTCGACGTCGCCAGCTCAAGCTGAAAGAGTTAACGCATCCTTATACGAGGGACAACGCTGTGAGCAAGACCTATGATGTTCGTGACCCTCTTTTTGGGGCCACACACTTGGGTCGCAGACAAACTTATGTCTTTTCCTATCACATGTCACTAATAGTGGAATTTCACCAGAAGCGAGTTGTTAAAAGTCACTAACATTTCGAGCCAGCTTAGTCACTAACTTATTGTATTAATCTGCGCATGACGTGAAAATAAGATGAGAAAGTGCCACTACTGACATTTCAAGCAGACCAGAGGCAAAGCGATCTATAAAAAAAACAACTGGCATTTCGTAAGGTAACTTTCTTGCTAAAACTAAATCTACAAGGTAATAGCTGTGATAGCGGGTTTGGTAGCTGATGAGTGAATAAGACAATCATGTCAAACAACGTGCCCAAAAAGTCATTTAATGCAAAAATACTCACGTTACGCAGATATAAATAATGATGTGGAAACGACGACGTTGGATACAGGCTACCAAACAAGACAGACGATTCTTTTGTTCGGAATTAGCGAAAATTAGTTGCTAAGAGAGTATATGACAGAGTCATCGGTGAAAAATGAGTTTTCACTCAAACATTTTCACTAGCCGCCGTTAAGGTCACTATCACGTTGTGCAAGTAGAGGTGTGGGTGTACTGGGCTCACTAGGCCTACGACAGGCCCACAACGAGTATCAGAGCTCAACCGTAATTATTAATCCACTAACTGCCGACGATACAACTTTCCTTAGTAGTCACAGCAGTCAACTCAAGTTTATACTCCAGTGGTGGGAGCCTCTATCGTTGGATAGAGCGCGGCAGCGTCGTTGGCCTTGTATGCATCCGGGATCTGGTAGGCACCAGTCGTAGGACTCCGGGGAGCGTAGCCTGGGAAGTAGTCGGCCGGGTTGTACGCGACCGCCATGCCCTCGGTGAGCTCCTTTAGGCCGAACACGATCTTGCCGTTGGTGCTCTCGTCGTCGGAACTGGCGCTCTTCATACCAGCATATGCAGGGCTGTAGGCGGCGGGATCGTACGTGCCCATGGTCAACTGGTAGCGGGAGGAATCGTACGCTTCTATGATGGGCTGGTTCGAGCCAGCGACCTCTGATGAAGTAGCAGAGGAAACGAAGGCCAGGTTGAGAACATCCGTATGATCTGGAGGATTGCAAAGGAGAAGATAGTAGAAAATGAAGAGTTGGACAGTGCGTTACGTGGTACTCACCTTTGTCGTCCGTCATCGCCCAGCGGTTCCTCAGCAACTCCTCGGCAATCGTGTCCTCCTGTGGCTCGACTTTCTTTAAGCCGGAGACCAGCATGACAGCCAGCAACAACAGCGGCACGAAGAGGAGCAGCAACAGTCCCAGTCCAGCCCAAGTCCAGTTGTAGGGATCAAGGACGTAGCTGCAGGTGGCGTGGTACAACGAGTAGTAAATGTTATAGAAGGGTCTGCAGCCGCCTATCCTATTCTCCACAGAGTCCACGGCGAATACCACATAGTCATCGATAGCTTTCAGAAGACTCTCAATGACGGAATCGAGAACGTCGTCGAAGGCAGCCGTGCCATCGGTCTCCAGGTAGGCGAAGGCCGCGTCCGCGTCACTCAGGACACCTTCGACGGTGTCCGTCAGGGACTCGCCATCCACTGGGGTGAGAAAGTCCTCGAACTCGGTCACATTTGCGTCTGTGTAGCTGGTCTGTGAATTGGAAGGCATATCCAAAAAGCTAGAATGAACGAACAAATCCAGAACGTTCGTAGATCATAGAAAGGGTGCGAAAATCATGTACTCAAAATTTGCTAATTGCGCACTAATTCAAATCATGTACTCAAAATTTGCTAATTGCGGACTAATTCAAATCATGTACTCAAAATTTGCTAATTGCGCACTAATTCGGTTAGGTCAAATAGACCACTTGAGCACGGATTATGCTGGTCTTGCTCCAAATTGACTACTTTTGCTTCACATCGACTACCTCAGCCTCAGCTGCGCCTCATTTTGGCCACTAGGGCTCAATCTAACCTAACCAAACTCTGACTGCCGAGGCTGTCCTCAGGAATGGCGGGCTGTGCGGCCGACTGTCGAGGCTACTCCATGAGTTCAGATGCCAATGCTGTACTCAATTCAACTCTCAAGGAGAGCGCAAGTCTTTGCTTTGGACGTCAAGCAGTTGATTGATGTGAGAACAAACTGAAATTGTCGATATAGCGCACAAGTAATGGAGCATGGAGCAAAAGCGGACCATTTTTGTGCGCACAAAATCTCAAAAGATGCATCTCTCGAGTGATCGAGAAGTACAGAAAGTCGTGCTCTCGTCAGCAAAGAGTTTGTCAGAATCGGCGTACCTGGGTGTCGAATTCCTGTAACGCCACGTCTATGGCATCGACCAGATCATTGACGACATCCATTTGACCTTCCAAAGTGGGGTCCCCATTGATCACCACGTCCTCATTGATCTTGACCAGCTCTTCCTTCACAAGTTCGTAATCGCTGCGGCTGAATGTGCTGTCGTAGGCGTCGTAAGCAGAGGACAGGTCCGTTCTGGCCTCGTCCAGTGTTTCGGCAACCTAAGGTGAGGAAGCTGTACAGATGAGTTGACACATTCAAAACAAGCAAAAGCTGAGCTATGACTGTCCGAGACGTGTGATTCTTGGCCAGGATGATGAGCGAGATCGCGGCAGTGAAAGCAGCACAGTTGGAAGGGACTCAGGGTTGTTTCGTGACTGGCATACGTACATTGATATTGTACGAGATATGCGCACAGCGGTCTGGATCATGACTTAGGGCTTACCAGGACGACGCTGTCTCTTTCACTGTCGGCTATTTCGGTCTGGCCGATCGCGTCCGTGATCTCATCGTCGATTTCAGTCTTGATGTTCTCTATCTCGGGGTCTACCTCGTCCTGCCAGTTGAGGAGATCGTCTACAGGGTAAATGACCCCGAGTTGGAAGACTGCGTACACGGCTGAGTTCTTCTGACACTGATTGAGGATATCGGGCAGGGAGAAGTTGACGGCGTCGAAGGCGGGGTCATCCAGTGCATCGTGAATCAGTTCGTTCATCTCTCGGTCAAACACCTATGCCAAAAGTATCTGCCAATTTCAGGTGAGCTACAGCATGTATGATTTAGTGCAAAGAGCTTACGGCCCCCAGCTCTGAATTCTCGGGATCCTCCAGCGTCTGGCAGCCGAGCTTGTCCATCGTCGCGCCCACAATGAACATGGTCGTGACGACGAACCAGAGAATGATAGCGAAGATGACGAAGATGACGGAGCCGGTGGAGACGATGTTGGCTCCGACCGTCCTGGTCGTGCTCCCCACGCTTCCGAAGAGACCTAAGCAGAGGCCCACGGCATACAGCAAGATTACAAAGAGTGTGATGGCGGCTGGGATCAGAAGCGAGAAGAAAACGATGTCGTCCCAGTTCCCGATGGACTCGTCAAGGTCATTGCCGGCGTCTTCTCCGCCATCGAACTCGAGATTTCCGATCTCGACCAACAGGTCCGTGATCACCGAGTCAATCTCCTCTCCCACCTTCTCCAGTTCGCCTCTGATGTCCTGCAAAGGAGATGCGTCTTAGTGACTGCCGATTGGACTGGTGGGTGCGGACTGTGCGGGTCATGATCGGTGCCCAAACAAAGTCACAAAAGCAAACGTCTTGCTACGCTCACCTCGGCGTAGATGTCGTTGAATTGTGTTGGCAGATCGTACAACTGAGAATAAGCATCGTTGATGCCATCCGAGATCGCTGTAAAAATGGCCTCGTCTCCTGGAGCGACATTGAAGCCGCTGAGAGGTGGCGCAGGGAAAGGGACCACAGTGAGACCATCAATGAGGACTTGGACGTCGACTGGCCTCGGTCTTAGAGCGGCCAGGACACTTCCCAGATTGCTGTCACTTTGTAAGGCAGCTACGCTGGAGTAGAGGTCCAGGGACTTCAGTCCGAGAAGGTCGAAGGACGCCTCGAGATTGCTTATCTGAGGGTCCAATCCGGTGACCAAGGCTGTTAGGGCAGTTGTTTGATTGACCAGAGACTCCAGCCCAGCCCCGGTGTCGACTTGCACCACGACGTCGGAAAATAAGGCCACGCCGTCATCCAGCCTCTCGTCAAAGGCCGATTTCAACTGATCGTAGTTCTGATCTCCCAGGTAACTGAAGTTGGACGTCGCTGCTCATTCACAAGAAGAAGACTACTTTCCCCACGTAGGAAACGGTAGCAGTACCTGATCTCAGTTTCCACGTTGGCCACATACTTGGTACTGTCAGTAACAGCGTGGTTGACGGCGGTGCCCAAATCGTCCACGTTCACATAGGCCCACATGTCAGCGCCAATGTACCACGTCGACGACAGTAAGCATAACAAGATGACTGCAAGAAACAGCCACCCCTGGAAGAAGAAGCTTTGACAACTTCGTGATCTCCATGATGCACTTGGCGTCGAAGGACTCTTACCAATGTGCACATCACCATGCGGTCACTCCCCTTCCTGGGCTTCGGCTCCTTCCTACAGATACAACTACAGCAGCACCAAATGGCTCCTGTTATGGGCAAGACTAGGGCCATGAAGAGGCCAAAGGTGATGGCCGTCAAGATCCGCCAGTTGGTGGTTAGCACTTCGTCCCAGTTTTCCACGAGGGCGTCCACGAATGGGTCGATGTCATCCTGAAACGGTGCAATTTGGGCAAACTCCTGAACTTCACTTGGTGATTTCTCGCTTACGAAGTCAAAAGTGTCGAGGATGGACTGTGGAACGATATCATTCTGGAGGACCGAGTCCAAGAAGAGATCCGTGAAGTACTTGACGGAACTGTCGAAGGCTGTGTCGTTCCTCACCGGGTTTGACAAGTACCCGGTGTCAAGGGGTGGCAAGGTGAAGTCGATCGCCGACATGCTTCTTACACTGATTCCCAAGTGGGGGTTAGACGGAGCTTTTCTTTCTACCTTTGTTGTTCTTTCTTTCTTTCTTCTTTCTTTCAACGTCTGTTATCGTCGTTGGAGCGATGTGAAGGCCCCGCAGTTATTAGCAACATTAGTGAATCTCCCTCATACCCCCTGCCCGCTGACTCGAGATATTAACTAATTCCTGCTATCACCGTCGCAGGGCCAGGTATAAAGTAGCGAAGAGAGATAAGTGACGTCACGGATGTGCTAAACACTAAATGTCAAGTGTCTTCCTTAGCTGTCGAGCCATTTAGGATGCGACTCATGTAGTCATGGATGTAATGTCTGTCGGCTTTTCTATGCTGTGACACAAATAACCCCGAGACCGGAGCAAAAACACCCCCTTTTGTCACACCAAAGCGGTTCAACTGTACTATGAGATTACGTGTACCGGCTCGTATAGTTGCAGGTACGTGTACTTCAAGCCCAGGCAGGGGCATGATTACAAGCCGTATTACACAGTCTGGTCCGAAATGACTCATGTACCGCCCGGACATTCAAGCGTCACCTGCTGATAACCTCCTTAGCGAGAAGTGATAATAGTAAAGTCAGACGTAGCATGCAAGTACTGCATCGCTACATATCTTTGCATGTCCGTACGTACTTAGAGGGACAAGATGGGCATGAGTCAAGGAGAAAAAAATTTCACACGCAGTCTGTAACGTTTAAGCAACACATGAACGCCAACAATATGCGTCGGTGCTGCGTGGAACAAAGGACTTACTCATTGTTTTTTCAAAGATTTCCTGGGATCTGACGAGCACGACTTCGCACCTCGCCGGCAGAGGTTGGTCTGTGTGACTTCATCATGGATATATTTTGCATTTGCAGCTCCTCATCAGCACTACACGATGGACCATAAAGACAGTTGATGCATTCCAATGCTGCCGACTCCACGGATAGGATGCGTAAAGACAGATTTCACCCAATGAAAATGACGCCGCTGTTTTTGGCCAAGGAGCCGTTGAGGCGCGCCCGCGCCACCCGCCGGTCAGCGGGAGAGACAACCAATCGGGCGATGGAGTCAGGTGCAGCCAGTCGGTGTTGCCACTACCTGCCAAACTGTCATTTGGGGAGAAATTGGCCAAGAGTTGATCTGAGGTCTCCGGTCCTCACCGGTGGCCTTCTGAGCTGCTGTCGGGGTTCTTTTCCACCCCAATCTCTGGGGATTACACGAAGCGCAAAGGACACTACGAAAGACCAACACATACGAGTCACACCACCTCTATGCACTGACCAGAACGCTATTTAACGCGGGCTTAAAGCAGATGTGCCGAACAAGGCATTGCCGTCACCTCAGAATGTGAGTGAATCTTTTTTTTCTTGTTCAGGCGTCTCTGATGACAGCTGTTGACGCTCACCTAAGCCAGGAACAAGACTACGTAGTCTTGTTCCTTTATGATGCTCATCATGGATGAACCCTCAGGGTCGAAAAGGACATGGAGCGGAATGCCGACTGCCTGCTCTGCAGCGTCTGTGCCATAGCAGCCCGACAGTGATTCCGTAGACCCAGGCCCTGCTCTAAGTAAGTGAGGAGTCTGTATAAAACAGCTCAGAGAGTCCTCATGCATGCGTATGAGAACGTGTATGTCGTCCATCTTCTGTCTTCAATGCTGGCTGGCAAAGCTGTTGGCTGACACGAACAGGGTGACGTCACGACGCTGTTTCCAACGTCCGCCCCTTGGTGGCCGCCTTCAGGGTTGGTCGACACAGCCCTGAGCATGAGCGGCTTGTCCTCACTCTCGATTAGCTTCACGAAGAAGATGCTCTCTCTGGGGACGACCCTGGCCCTGCTGCAACACACTCTGGGGCTGACCAACTGCTTGTGAGAGATCCACAATGCCTCAAGAAGTCAATGATGACTGACATGAACCTCACGTGGCACACTCAGAAAAGGTCCTCCAAGGAGAAGCAGGACATCCGGACTCATCCAGTGTCCGTTCAAGACATTTTCAGACGTGATGGCGATATCCACCACAGGAAAATTGGCTCTAACTGAAGACACAGCAGTTCAGAAAAGGAGGACACACTTGCGCGCTGGAAGTGTCGACAAAAGCAGTGCAGTGCAGTATGTAGCTTCTGTCGGAACCTTCCTGCTTCGTAATGAACGTAGAGATCTAATGATTAGATAATGTTATTTTCTGAGCTAATACTATTACGTACATTGCTGACACAGTTACGTACGTCGCACTTTCATGCAAAGTATCGCCTATATCTTCATCAAAAGACACCGAGGCAGTAGAAAAGTAAAGATTGAGATGGCCTGTATTTCCGTCCAATCCAGGCATTGCAGAGTACATAGCAATGCGTCAATTTTCGCTAGGCCAAAAAGAGGCCTGAAGGCCGGCCAATGGCAGCGCTTAGGGCCGTCTCGCACCTCTGGTCTTCTGCCCTCGGCCTCGCGGTTGGTGACTTTCAGCTCTGCCCTTGTCCTTGCCTGCAAGCTCTGCTTGGTCCAGCTTCTTCCCAGGGTCCATCCATGCAAACGACAAGGACTCCACGTGCCAGTGTCCGGACGACGGGAAGGTCTTCAATTTCTGAAGCAGGTATTTCCAGACGTCCTGCCCAAGCAATAGTTTGGTGAGCACAGGGTGCTTCAAGAAGGGTGATCAAACGCATCCCTAAGCTTTTCCATCCACGTCTACTGCTCGGATGCCGTTGACTTTTGGCATGTTTGGGGCCGAGTATTCGCCATATGCCAAATATCGTGAAAGAGCAATGCTTTTTGACGTCAGAGTACTGTTGCTCCTGCACTTGAGATGGTGAATCATAGTTCTTAAGAGTAAAATGATAAGTCAGTGATTTCAGGTCCGAGGGACGATGAAGATGCCGTCACAAACACCAGTTGAGTATTCTGTGGAAGCTGCGGTCTAGGACCTAAATGATAACGTGTAATTGCAGACAGCATTACTGAACAGAGTGGCCGTCCTGTAACATCCCTCAGCATTGGTAGTCACTTGCCTGCAAAAATGCCAAGGGAGAGCGGAGTCCTAGCAGCTGAAGCTCGATTACATTTTTCTTCACTCATCTTCAAACACCCTGTAGGAATAAATTTATTAGCCCAATCACTCCTGCGATTGCTGGTTTTGCCAATGGCTCCATAGACAGCTAGACATAGCAAACTTATTATCAGAGCTTTCTGGGATTTTTTTAAAAGAAATATTACATTTAGCTATGCTCATCAAGTCTTTTACTGTTACTACATAAGGCAGGGACACAAAGGTTGATACAGTGGACACAATTCAGCTACGTGATTGTAAAAGCTAACGCCGCATTCTCATACATCACTCACCCACAAACTATAAGGCAGGCGTCTCAATTCAGAATTGCCTACCGATAAATTGAAGAATTATAAGACATCAAAGGCTGCTTGGCCTGAATTCATGACCAATTCTTTATGAAAACGGCCGTTTTTTCTCTCGTTACTAATTTCAGGCTGCAGCCGAGTGGCCTTTTTGAGCGCTTCTTCAGCGTCTCAGGAGCTAAAGGGAAGGTCATTTGAACGGGAAACCACTTTTTTCCCAGTGTAGTTTGACTACGGGCATAGTTTGATTGTGACCTGCAGTGAATGCAGCAGCAAATCCTCTCATAACTAAGCAGGCTCGACTAAATCGGCAGGCTCGAATCATCCAGCACCCCTTTGATAGAGGTTGAAAAATAATCCTGCTGACTCGAACAACTCAGAAGCTTCCGTCGGTCCCATTGATTCCTTGGTTTTTAGAGCAGTCACTCAGTTCATTCGATCTTGATTTAAGCGGCTCTGGTTTACACGACTTTTCTGTGTGATGCTCAATGCAAGGCAAATCACAGAATGTGGCGGAGTCCAAATGATGAACAAAGACTTGACTGCAGCAGTTCTGTCAAAGTGTTTAGATGGAGTCACAAAGTCAGTGAAAATTAACCTAAATGCATTGAGACTGTCAAAAGAAAGGTCATCGTTGATTTGTAGTGCTACGGAGAAATAATGCTTGAAACAAGGAAGAAGCAAAAGCAGACTACAATTCAAATCTTCATAGCCGTTGTGAAGAATGAAGGAGGATGAATGTAGCCGAAGTGAGAATGTTTATGCTGCTTTCTAACTATACTTGTAATAAAGGTGTTCATGTGCATACATTTTCAGGTCCTGCCAGGTCTGATCTATTAGCACACATACTTAAACTTTCCATCGTTTGCCGCGACTGTAATTTATGCTGTTTTTTTTCAGTCTCCCGCGTAGATCAAGGGATTGCAGTCCTGTCATGACTGACGTCCCCTGAGTCCACCTCATGTTCCCGCTCACGGGCGAGTCCTGCCCCGTCATCACGGCCATCCCTGGCAGGAACAAGTGCTCGAGGTGCTGCCCAATGGTGCTACAGCTGTAGCCGGGTTGAGAGGTATCTGACTCCAATAATCCAGCACCCTCCAGAAAGGGTTAAAGAACCATCCGGCATGTCCAATTACCAAGGCATTTACGATAACCTATCGTATCATTCAAGACGACGAAGCAACAGTTTTTCAATGAGGCAGGCTGTTTTTTGCCTGCGCTTCTTGGGTTTATGCTACAAAACTTTAAAGTTTGTTTGTTTGACATAGCTTTAATGCTACTTCTTTTCACTTGACTCCGACGTCTTCACTTGAACGAATTTGGGATGTTCACGAGGAATCGATATCTTCGACCTGGCTGACTGTGGTGCCCACATGTGTACGTACGTGCTCATTACGCACACAGGTACATACGTACGTTGCACTTACACACGTATGTAGCTGACATTGGCGTAATATTTATATTCACCGGCTCTTCAGCGTGCCTAGGACGGGAAGGTGAGTTGGATCGACTCGCTCGGCAGGCGTCCGAAAGCGTTTTACGAGTGGCCTCAACATAATTGAGGGTCTCGCCATTCGTATGACCTCACCCAACCAAAGCTTCTTGGACATAAATTTAACAAAAGACCCCCTCTGGTGAGGGACTCTTACACACCTGCCCAAATCAAAGAGAGAGAGCGCTTAACTGAGCACCTTTGTACAGGGGGGGGGGGGGGGCTAAAATGGAGACGAACTCGTGTATCTTCACTACGTTTTATCCGCCAATATTGGTGTCAACTGAAAGCTCATTTAGTTAGCTCCAAGGTCCAGGACACAGTTGGAAGTAAGAGTCCCCTGTGTCCTCAGATGACTGCAGAGAGAACTGCCAAAACGTAGCTTGGAGTCCCTGCTTCAATGTGGTCGCCAGACAGTAACGTTGATGAGTCGTTGGCACTTTTGAAAAATGCATCTGCACCGTTAATATCTGCATGTGATTGTGACTTCAGTCAAATGCTTGGTAAGTTGAATAATAAGTGTGAGCAGCACCCACAGCTCCAGAAGCCCTCATACCTTGGCAAGGCTGTTGCGCTGGTTTGGGTGGTGCCAGACCCGGATTCACTTTCACATAAAGCTGCACGTATGTAGACTTCACTATGCAGATTCACGTTCCGCAATGGCTAAAAATCAGATCCTTCTAATCGCCCTTCAGCATAACGTGAATCTTAAGGAGAGGGGAAGAGAATCCCTGTAAGAAGAAATCTAAGATTTGCCCCCGCAAATCAGTAGTTTGTCTTTCAAGCAATATTTTATTAAGTAAATCACTTTACGAAGTTGTTATGAGTGAAGTTTGTAGTCTCTTTTTCACCACAATTTGTCTGTCACGTCTTTAACTGATTGTACTTGTAGAAAAAACGAGTAGCGTGTCAAGCCTCTGATCAGACAACCCTTTCTCTAAAGTTCTTGAAAAAACAACACAAGAATTGGTATTTTGCACACAAAACCTCATCCAAGTTCAGCCTGAAGCCTCTGCTTGAATGGTTTGCGACGAGAGCGACTGGCATTGATTGATTTACACTCATCCTGTGCATCATGACTTTTCTTTTACCATTCGGCTCTTTAACTTAAACACATTGTCAGGTTTTTGCTCCTGAGCAGCTTTTCTCAATGCTGCAGAGTCTTAAAGAAACAATTATCATTCATCGCAGACCAGACTGTGACCCCTGAACTATGAAGAAGAGGCAGCCTCCACTTGTTCTAGAATGTGTTAAAACTTGCGCATTTTCTGTCGCTGCCGGTGCATTCGTCAATGTTTCATTAGCGTTGTACGTCTCAATGTATCAATTCACAATCTCAAATGAAATTATACTTTATGAATGATTTATGCATCCAATGTGAAACAGTCTGTATACGAGAGTGTTGCTGCTGTCGTGCCTGCTCCTTGATGACAAATGGGGATCGTTCACGAGATGACCAAGGACTTTGGACTCGATCGATAGCTTCTTTAGAGTTTGCGCAAAAATTGCATAACTGCAAAGGTGCAAACTGGGAACTGGATGTGACTACACAATTTTTTTTCCAAGCATTTTTGCACTGTTTCGCCAAGGGAGAGGAAATAACACTTTTATTCGTCCCGTCTCCGGATTTTCCCCCTATTTTTCTCAGCATGCAGTAATCTCTGTAGACAAATGCAAACTGTTTTGAGCATGACTTTCCAGCTGGAATGAGTTCGTCAGATTTTGCAAACTTCACTGTGAATGTTGATGTCGAAAAGGGGCCTTTTTGCATTTGCGAAAAAAAAAATGTCCGGTCATAACTTTCAGACAGTTTACTACTCTAGGAACGTTAAGTGAGACCAGTTCACTCTCATTCAGTCAGTAAAATACAGTTGGATCTTGTCTAAATAAGAAACATATCAGAAGGAGTGAGACACTGAGGCCAACCTGATTGTCTCAACCTCATATTCGATCATGGAGGCTTCTCATGACTCTGTTCTTTGTCTATACCTTTGTTGCGAGCTCGCGCGTGCGTGCGTGCGTGCGTGCGTGCGTGCATGTGTGCGACTCCAACCACTGCTGCAAGGTCACTTCGGCGTCGCTCGTCGTCTACCACAGCTTGAGAAGTGTGACCGCTGCCCAGGGACTCGATGGTGTGCTTGTCCGTCCCCCCTGCCCTCCCCTCCTGTGAACACGTATGGACCCAGTCGCGTCTACTTGGGTGGTTTAAGGCGAGTTGAGCGCACCAAAAACACCTCGCTTTCTTTCTTGAAAGCGGCGGAGCTCGCGCGTTGGCGCCGTCGTCGTCGTTGTCGTGGGCGCCCGCGCTCTCGCTCGCCCGCTCGTTGCACGTAGACAAGTCGCTCGTCTCGTCTCGCCGAGTGAGTCGAGCGAGGCGGGATAGTGAGGGGGAGGCCCATTTTGAACCCCCTCCCCCCCCCCCCCCTGCGATCATTATCAACACTGTCCCTCGTTGGACTTGGACTTTGTCACGTGCGGCAGTTGTGATTTCTGCCCTCAGCGAGCAGGATCAAAACACAAAGACGAGTCTGGCCTTCAGCGCGTGCAAGGAGAAGAAAGCGAGTGACGACACCTCCATAAAGCGACAATGCAGCACTTTTTATTACGCCGGCACGTGGGCAAAACAGGTGATAATCGAGCAAAAAAGAGACCTGCTTGGGTCAGTGGTTCTCTCAGTCATGACAGGACACTCGATCATGTTTGGCGCGCGCTTGGAAACCACTGATGAGGGAGTCTTTCTGGCTTAAGGTGGGTTTGCATTGATAAATGGCCAGGCAATTTTTTTTAAAGAACGATTGCGTGACCTTGAGGCCTTTGATACCCTGCAGAAACCGAAGTCGTACCAGTCTGTGCCTGCACAGGCATACTGAAAGGCCCAGTTGCCAATGATGAGACTGTCTGCGGAATGAAAGCGCCGGCGATTTCGTTTTTTCCTGCACACAACGCGAAGACCCCGAAAGTGTGAGTTAAAATTGCGTCGCGGCTGTGGCGTTTGTTGGCTACTTTCCCGTCTGCTATTTCAGACACTGCAGCAAAATCAGGGCCCGAGAAACAGAGCAGCTCCAGTGACGATTAGACCAAGCGCTTGTCAGATTCTGTGCATTTCTAACCATTTGCTCGTCTCATGGGCGGAGAGAGAAAAAAAAGTCCTGGTTAGCAGCAAGAGGAATGGAAGTACTGAAGAAAAGAGACATGATTTCTCCCTTTTTCCGCCCCACGAGAGAATTTGTGCACTCCCAAAGAGCCTCTCTGGGCAGTGCGAGTGCAGCCGAGTGCGAGGGCAGTCGAGACAGCGTCGACTCCACCATGGACATGCACGGCACTGGCGTCCGTCATCGCGCATGCGCGAGATAAGTCCGAAATGTTCGACTTCTCGATCTCTACTCGGTGCATGTGACAGCATCCACGCGGAACCGAAGAAGAAAGAGCGAGAAGAATCACTGCACTGCGGTGATGTCGAGCATAGATAGAGAGAACAAAAAAGAAAAATCCTATGAAACTTTATCGTGGTGATTCCTCCAAGATTGATTCGGAGACTCAGGGCTGAGCAGTGTCAAGTGTTGCCACGCCGATGAACTCGTCCGCAAGATCTTGGACGTCGTCGTCGTTGCAGTCGCTATCGATATCCATTTGCGCCTCGTCCGTCCTGGTCTCCGGACAGAAGTCGGCGGACATCATTTCAAGCCAGTCGTAGCTCTGACTGAGTCGGCCCAAAGTGACGCAGGTCATTTGTGGCCAATATTTACTCGACTGAGGTAATGGATATGTTGGGTTGGAATGCTGCGACAAAGAAAACGGGCCCAAAGTGTTCGGCTTGGTGCGCTTAATGACTCGCAGTAATAAGTCTCCTTCGCCGCAGTTATTATAACCTTTGGTGGGAGCACAGAGAAAGTCTTGGTGTGTGGGTCAAAAAGAAGCCCGCGTCCGCTCCGCTACTGACTCTTGGCGCGCGTGTCATTTTTTATCCCTCACACGTCCATCGGCTGCCCGTGCCGCGCACGTGTCTCTGGCCGCTTTTTTTTGCCTCGCACGGTAAGCGCAATTATGTCCCTCCTGCCAGTACGACCATACGGATCCGGTGCACGTGTGTTTGTGTCGTTATTATGTTGCTGGAAGCAGAATGAGGAGCAACGATTAGCATAAGAAACTCGCGCAAGAAGAAGCAAATATTGATAAGTTCGTAATGCTCCTCCCCGCTCGCCTGCATCACCGGCATGAGAAGAGGTCGACGAAGAAGAGGTCGACCAAGGGGGTCTTCAACGCCCACATTGGGGACCCTCCCGAAGTGCGTGGAGGCGTTCAAGAGTAGCACGGCCAAGGGAGGGTGGATTCTGCTTCTGCTGCTGTTCCAGCTGTCCACTCCT
>JAAUXU010061173.1_pt1 | contig 39674 bp, 47 predicted proteins | sample 7278151 | NCBI WGS metagenome assembly JAAUXU01 (sample SAMN14350113, study PRJNA611818) | marine sediment metagenome | isolation source: surface marine sediment (1.8m) | place: French Polynesia: Moorea | collected 2018-08 | reverse complement strand
GTACAGAGAAACTGATTTAAAGTGAGTTTATAACCTGTTTCCACTGCTGCAGGTGCCAAGGAACTCATTTTAAGTGAGTTTATAACCTTCAAGCACAATTTATAACATAACAAATGGTGGTGAGTCAAATTTGCAATCAGACTTGCATTCACCAGTAAAAATGACAACTTTGCCTTGTTTTCACCTCTCTAGGTGCCTGGGTACTGGTTTTAGGTGAGTTTACTCATGATATTTATTTTTTTATATACAGCCATTTATGAGGTGTCATTGACACCTCATAAATTGCTGTATGAATCATCTATGGCTTAAGCATTGTCCTGAGTGGTTTCTTCTCTCTAACTCAATCATACTTTACTGTTTATGAACTGAAGCCCCCAGCATCAGCTGCAAATATCAAACAGCTAGTCACAAGTTGCTGCAGGCCGTACAGCATGCAATGTTTTCTTTTCCTTCTTTTCTTTCTCTGGCCCCTAGTATCAGCTGCACTTTTGTCACATATTTTGCATAGGGAGCACAAGTCGCAATGTTTCCTCTCTCTCCTTCCTTTCTTCTCTGCCCCATAAGTAGATCGGATTGGGATTAGAGAACAAAAGACAGTGTAGAAGGAAGACCCTCTGCCGGGTGCACCTGTTGGTCAGGGCAACAGTGCACAAAGTGTGCCAAGTAGGGTTACAAAACTGCATCACGATATTTGACCAATTAAAAAATGATTGAGGGGGGATTTTGAACTCCAAGCTACATATTTCACGATAGCAGCAACTCTGTCATCAGGACACATATGGTGAACAAAACACCAGTGAAAGGTTCCCTTTTTGCATAATTTATGGGTATTAATGATCATCCAACCATCACTTGATGTGGAAGGATTAATTATATGTACTTGTATATATTGGCAACTCTGCTCTTTCAGCTAAATATGCCATGATCGTTTCTCGGGGAGGGTCTTCCCTCTATCCTTCTGTCGTTCTCTAATGGATCAGGGGAGGAAAAAAGGCAAAACAAAGTGAAAGAGGAAGAGGGCTCTTCTGGCCTATTCTTCATTTCAATGGCATCTGCCCACTGGAGTCCTCATTAACAGCTGCTGCTCTGCTCCTACCACAACTTTTGTAGTCATAGTGCAGGTGCAGCTGTTGCCAATGGGGACAAGTGTTAACTGGGTATTAACACTTTTTAAAACAGAATTTTTGAAGTTATGATTGACAATGCATGAGAATGATGGATTCCATGTGACAGTAGAAGGTCTAAATACTCACATCTGTGAGAAATATCCAACATTTGCGCAATCAGGTCATAATAACAGGATGCATAAATTTGCTAATTTTGGCTCTGTCTTGCCAGAGGTGGTGACGCTTACAACTCTGGTGGGCTGAATGGCAGGTTTTGTTGAAGCGCCTGCCTCTACTTGCATCAAGCCCTCTTCCTTTTTCTGCTTTGTGGTAAACCTGTCAGGTACACACCATTGAGCTCTTTTCAAGAGTTGCCAAATGACTTCACCAGTTCATAGTCGCCACATGCCTTTGTTTGTGGCAATTGTTCTAGGATGAGAAAACTTAACTAAACTCTCATTGCTTTTAGAATGACTGAACCTAACTTAATCTAACCTAAAATGTGCTCTCTAACCTCACTTGCTCTGGAGCAATAGGAGCATGGGAGTCCAGTGATCAACTTCAGCGGAAAATTCTGTAGCAATTGAAAAATGGCGGCTCACATACTTGGCGTTTTGGAGCTGAATGTTGTGCAGTTGATTCTTTACCTCTACACCTAGGTTAGGTTAGATCTAGTTCCCCTTTTTGCCCACCACATCTTCTGCATTCTGTCTCAACCTGAAGTCTTGGCGCTTGAAAGATGGGTCACACATATTGCACAGGGCATTGACAGGGTCTTGACCTCCTTGATGTGATAGAACCTATGGCTGAATGAGTCTCGGAGAGCGTTCCGGAGTGGCAAAGGAACCTTCTGGGTCAGCTCATCACTGTGTTTCTTCTCAACACTCTAGTCATAGGGATAAGCTTGGGCGAGGTAACCAGCTTTTCTGCGGACCATTTAAGTGCACCATCTTCTGCTCCGAGGGGTTACGACAAAAAAGGAGGCTCAAAACGTTCTTTCAAGGAGTGGCTAATGAGGTTTTCCGTCAAAATGTTACCTCCCAATTTCTTTTTGGTTTTTTTCTGCTTTTTTTCCTTTGCAAGTTTATGGACAGAAATGCGGACAAATGCCGATAAAAAAGTTTTTCTTGGTACTTGCCGATTTTTCACGTCTTCCGTATCTCTTGATACGTACGCTCTCTCTTGGAGCGTGAATAAATCTCCCACTTTATTTCACGGCACTTGAAATATTTTATTTTTATTTACATGGCTCACTCATAAATGGTATTTCCACTAAATAAAGTTGAAAGTTGGGTTTGACCCTGTTTCACGAGTAATGTTGACAGTCTTGGTGATGCCATTTCCATTTGTACTTGAGCTTGCTGGGTAACAGAACGGAATGTTGTGGGTTTCCAATCGCCACCAGGCCCAGGAATGGCAAGACTGTTGGAAACATACTTCATGGCAGTGGCCTCTAACTTCCAACCAAGCCTTTCTTTAAGTCCCTTGTAGAAGCTAAGGCAGTGGTGACCTGAGTGGCTGCACATCGACGCCAGCAATACCTAGTATAAGATTCCGGATTTTTAAGGTTCAGAATTTTGGCAACATCCTTCCCAAACTTATATACCATGTTGATGCCCATATTCTGCCTGACGAGCTCTTGAGGAGGATCGTCCAATGCGGCCACTGCTGAAGCCTCTTGCCTGTTTTCTGTTCATGAACGGAGTTCAACATGCTGCATTTTGACCAGATCGTTGACCCTGCCAGCTTCTCTCCGCACAGGTGATCGAAGAAACGAGTGTAGTCGACCTCACACAGAGCTGGAGAGTCACAGAGTCTCTCAAACTCCAGCTTGGCGTCGTAAGCTTTAGCCGATCTCTGGGGACCAGTTCCTACCATGATGGCATCCACATCAAGGACCATCTTCCTGCGGCTCCATCATGACTTCGGCGTTGTCTTTCATTTCGATGTTTCTTGCGCACGCTTTCCCAGAACAGCTCACCCGAAATGCAGTCAGAAGGAGTGTGTGAGTCACAGAACCTCTCATCGCAATCAATCGGCAAATCAAAAATCGGCAAATACCAAAAAAATTACGTATTGGGTGTGAAAAGTAGCACCTTTTTCCTCATTTCAAACTCGTTCTATTTGCAAAAACTCGCTCCTACATCGCTCGTTTTTGCAAAAATCACTCGTTTAGTATGAGTGAAAAAGTGCTACTCTTTTCCACACCCATATATAATAATTATTTTTGCACTTATAAAGGAAAAAAGACATTCTATCTTTTTTCTATGAGTCTGCTTGGCTGGGTAGGAAGAATGGCAAAAATATAAAGAACTATGCGAGTGTGTGACAGACATTTCTGCAGCCCTCGCGCTCACTCCTCACCTCGCGCAATGCGCGCACGGCCCTCGCGCAAAATACAGATAAGCACCCCTCTCCCCACATCTGTTTTCGACCCTCGTGCGTCATTTATATGCGGAGTTTATCATTAGATTTACTTTGCTCGGGGCAGACAAAGTTTGAAGCAATCGTCGACAACTGCGTAATCTCAATGAGGAAAATTCATTAAAAATGTCCTGCTTTCAAAGTGAAAAGATCAATAAAACAACTTGCGTGAAGACGTTGCAACTTTCTATCTTATCAGTAACACAGAAAAATGTCAAGTATGCCTTGGGTTATGTGACTGCATCTTTGTCGCCAGCTGGCGGCAACATCAAAAGAACTTGCGGTAGGGCGGAAACTGTTTAATATCTTTAGCTATGCACCAAAGAAATTTTACTTCTCACATCTTCTTTAGGTTTCATAGATTTCATTACTGATAGAAATTAACTCTTGTGTGGTCAAAGGTTAGAAATCTCACAGTATCATAAGTTTATTGATGGGTTTGCACAATAATGATGATGCTAATTTTTAATCACAGAATACCTATTGAATTCAAGGGTGGCCTTTAGGAGCTGCTCACTGTATTTTGGTTGCTGAATGTCCTCCAAAGCATATTTGCACTTGGCTTTGTCCAAATCTTGATGACGCCTGTCATGGGTCGAGTCTAGCTTGATCTTTGGAAATCTTTGGAAGTTTCAGCCCCACCGTGGACTCTATTCAGCACATTACGCTAGCTCGAGGGACCTCATGTTGAGCAATGTCAGGCCCTCCATGCACTTCTTCAGTTAAGAACTCCTCCATGTGGATGTCACGAGTGTTCTCAGTTTGTGACTTACGTCGGTCAAAACTGGAACTTTCTTCCATTACAATAGCTGTTGAGGTTGTGTAGCAAGGGATTGGGGTGAGTCCAGAGTTCACGGTGACCCTGACGAAGTCGTGAGCGTGGTGATTGCGATGATCCTCCGCTACCCTGGAGTCGTCCAGAGAACTAAAAATAGCGCACTTGATGCATTCGGCAGAGGGCAAGAAGCAAAACATGGCCAGGCCAGTTGTCCAGCTCGCCCAGAAAGTCTGACTAAAGCTGGGCCTCCTGCTTTCTTTCATTCTGCAACACATCTGGGGAAGATGAGTCCGAGACATTGCTTTCCTCCAGGAAGCATCAGGTTTTCCATCCAAGGTGTCCATCAGCTTAAGCTATCCCGATCCTTCCTCTTCAGCACGGGGCCTCCTGCGCTGGGTGGCCCTGTGAGGTATTGGGCGATGAAAGTGGTGACTTTGGTGTTGAGTTTGCTCTTTGTTGATGGCAAAAGGGTATATTTTCCCCTCTCAGGAATTGATTCAGTTTGCGCTGCTTGCAAAATGTTCCACGTCGCAAGCCTGCTCGTGGTTGCTCACGAGTTGCCTTTCTAGTCCTGATGTGACGATGAACAGGCTCCTGTGCTTCTTTGTGCGGGACGTGCTCGACGCCGTGCTCCGGTCATCCTTGGTAAATCCCACCGGGTGTGCCATAATTAGGTTGAATGTTGAATTCTTGTTAAATGGCGATAGGAGCCTCTTACAGCGATGTGACTTGTTGTCATCATGAACACTGCGAACACCGCCAGGAAGTAGAAGTCTTATTCTTATGTTGTATGGAGTTTTGCCTCCAAAACACTTTCTTATGGATGATTTACACTTCCGTGCAAAAGTAACACGTGAGTAATACCCGTGAGAGAGACAAAAAGTAATCCGAAACGGCGCCGTTTTTGAGCAAAAATTTTCCTACCGTGAAGAGGGGGGACCCCCTCTCCACATCTCACTGAAGCGGCCCCGACAGGTTGCATAGGCAGAACCGGAAAGGGGCTACTATTGCAGTAGGGATGATCTTCATCCTACTCTCAGGTGGTTCTCCTTTCACTGGAGAACCTGACTCGGAGTTAGGGGCAGAGAGGACAAAAGGAGAAGACATCTTCGCTCTTTGAAACCTGTGTATTGACTGCCCCTCTTGGGAGAGAAGAGAAAGAGGTTGTGTAGAGGTTGCGTGGGGGCACTACAGTGGCATAAGAGGAGGGAAAGTAGCATCTGCATAAGACACAGTAGTGATGTGGCACATGGTACATGGTACAGATACTGATACACGAAACACAGTACATGATACACAGTACACAGCACACAGTACATGATGCACAGTACACAATATGCAGTACATGATACACAGTACACAGCACACAGTACATGATGCACAGTACACAATATGCAGTACATGATACACAGTACACAATGCAGTGCTTGCGGTAAATAATGTTGCCTGGTACATATCGATGTCCTATGCTAAGGGGGATCATTGTAGGATTAAATATAAGGTTGGATTGTGTGAGGGAGAGTGTTACACACGAGATCTTGCAGTTTTGTCAAGTTTCAAGCACTCGTTGTGACAATAGAGTGCTTTAAGTTTGATGAGTTGAGTAGACCCCTGTGCCAGATGCAACTGAATTTTGATTTTCATTTCACTTTTTGAATTTCACTTTTTGACAGTGAAAGTGGCTGAAATTTTCTGGGGGGCTCCCACCCCCTAGGCCCCACACTATTGGGGGGCTTCGCCCCCAACCCCCCCAGCATCATGGGCCCAGGTCAAAAAAAAGCCTTGTGCCTCAGTGAATAACGTAAGCCCAGGCAGAAAGGTTGAAAGCTCTCGCTCTTGCTCTCTTGCTACATTCACAACACAACATGGCGACACGTACACGTACGTACAGGTACGTACACGACATGTAGGTCAAAGACACTTTCAAAAACTGATCTCTCATGCCACAATGTTCATTTTTGAATGAACATTGAAGGCCGCTGCCACAACCGTTGACTCTTGACTCGTCTTGTGAATACACAATCTGCCTTGCCGGCCCTTTCGGCCCGGATTCTCTCAACCTTTCTGGGCCTACGTTATTTACTGAGGCACAAGGTTTTTTTGACCTGGGCCCATGATGCTGGGGGGTTGGGGGGCGAAGCCCCCCAATAGTGTGGGGCCTGGGGGGTGGGAGCCCCCCAGAAAATTTCAGCCACTTTCACCGACCAGCTTGAAGTAGGTCCGGAGAAGGTTGCACTGTTACAGTTGCCCCCTGCAACCCAGCGTGTGCCCGATAGAGCTTTGAACATAAACAAGATACTTGGCCATCCTCTCTGCGTCAACACCTCCTAGTCAATTAAAGCTGAAAGCTTTACTAAACTCATCCAGTGTCAGACAGACCACACGTTCAGGCTGGGCCAAAAGAGTAACCTTGACTTTTCGCATTTTGAAGACCTCAACTCTGATGCCTCCAAGACCGCGTCTGTCAAAAGGATCTTAAACTTTCTAAAATTCCACAATTGTGCTTCTTCAAAAGAAATGTGCTCTGTGCGTTGGAGAAGTGTCTTATATCCTACATCCACATAGCAGATAAAATTTTCGCCCATGAATTTGCTGAGTCTCGAACTAGCAACAACCCCTTTAGTACGAGAGTCGAAAAAAACCGCTAAACATTCAATCATGGAGTCACGGAACCTTTCCAAAACGCGCGCCTCCTCAACTTGCTCGCACAGGTGTTTCGAGACAAGCTTTTAACTCACTTTTGTCGTAAAAAGTCCCCCTTCTCATTGAACAAAGTTCAATGTTAACCCGTGCATTAAGTCTGTTCAATTGGCTGCAAGTGGTTAAAAAAGTAGCTGGGCAGAGGCACTTTTTTCTTTCCTCAGTCACTCCCGGGTGGTCGCGAGGTAAACACCCCATCAATAATGTCTGTCGGCCCGCAAAGCCCGAGAGGTTTCCAGGGGTCCATTACTCAGGATAATCGACGTGCTAGAGGTGCAATCTAATTTGTTGACCTGTGTTCGCCGTACAATGCGATCAAAGAAGCCGTCCGGGCCACAGGGTTGCTTGCGACTGACTATTTGGGCAGCTGCACAGGTGCGTGCAGTGCAGTTGCAGTGCACACACGCAGAGGGAACTTTCCAAACGTACTTTCTGACGCTAACTGAAAGTCTTCCTAGAGGAAGAATGTTTCAATTTCCTGGCCAGTGTTGGATAATCGATTAGTAAACGTGCATTCTTCAGATCCTTTTCTCACCAGGTGGATAAAGAGGAGGCGCTGAAGCCGCTTTTTCCGTCTCCTGATGCCGAGAAAACCCCCTGCGGGGTCGCAACTCTTTGTCGGCAGTGAGCAAATCTCTTCGAACTGGTTTTTTTTTCGCTAATTTGGTGCCACGCTGTCTGGCAACACTCCTGTCTAGGAATGCAACAAGTCAGCAAGTCCTCGAGCTACGAGTCCGGACCGAGCTGGACCATTCGAGCCGCAAGCTCAGTTCGAGCTGAATCGGGGGTTCTTGGCTTAGGTGGACTACATAGGTCAGGTTAAATGAGTTTCATTCGATTGTTACGGTACTTAGGCCGAGTTTCGGTGCTTTGGTAACATATTAGTGTGACAAAAGGCAATTACGTATGTGCAAGGTGGTTTTTTTTTTTGAAAAATAAAGTGGTTTTGGGCATTTGGCCAATACATTAGGAAAGTTTTTTCTTCCCCATGGGCTATTTAGTAAGCGCACTTTCTACACAATATACTGTGAAAGCTATACGTTCTGCGTACAGCAGTATGTTATCAGACTGTAAGTTAAATGTACTTAGAGTGAAACATTCCTTTCAAAAATAAGGCTCATACCAGCTATTGCTCTTTCTAAGGCCAATTTCTCAGCCTGATGAAACAATATTGACATTTTCGTATTAGCCCAGCGAGTATGTACCACCAATAACTCATATGTTTCTTTGTCTTTTTTCAAGCCCAATTGCACTGTCGATAAAGTAGACAGTGTGAGCTGGACCACAAAGGTCAACTACAGTTGTGGCTCACCGAATCTAGCTTGATCGTAGTAAGGGCTCAGGTCAATTATACGGGAAGGCATGAGAGTAAGGCTGAGTTACGAGCCCGAATCTGTTAGGCCGGGCTTCGCTCGGCTGTTCCGGACGGCTCGTGAGAAGTTCAAAAATAAGCTTTGATGCACAGCAGAGCAGGGCAGTGGTATAAAGGGAGCATCAGGCGATTTCAGTGACAAATGTATATAATATATATAATAATATATGCATCGTTATTGTTCAACTTAGTATTACTTTGTGAGTCATTCTAGAAACCCAAAACCATGAGGAATCGATATTGCTTTTTTTTAAAAAAAAAAAAGCCTGCAAGCTTGGTACATCCTGGAATCCAACCCTGCTAGAGTGTGCACAAACCCTATTAGGTTGGGTTGTCTTATCTAGTGCCCGTATAACTCAACTGCTGACTTGCGCCCATTCCTAACCCCTGTCCTACAAGGACAAGAGGCTTCCAACTCCCTCCCCAAATGAGAACGACCCAGAAGGAGCAGCTTAGATGGCGCTGCAGTCGTAGGGTTGTACAACGAAAGAACCAGATGGCAGCATGTATCTGACTTCGTGACTTTTATATTTAAACTTAGTAGTATCCCGGTGTTTTCTAACCAGGCAGACTGTGTCTGGCCTACAGAGTCCCCTCACAGTGGACCAACACTAACAGGAACACATTTGACACTCACTGTACATCAATTTACGTTTGATTTTGTGGAATAGTTTGAAGTCAATGTTTGTCCAGCCTCCCAGCGCATGGCTGTTTCGTGACTGGTGAGGTGGCGATATCTGGACGATATCTAGCCGGAGGTCCTGTGCTGTGCACTGCACTGCACTGCACTGCCGTGCGCCACTCTCCTTACTGCTTCATTAAGCATCAAAGGCTGCCGCTGCAAACTCGTTCCTTCATTCTCCTCCCCCTCCCCCCCAGGAAGTCAAAGCTGTCCTTTCAATGGGGCGGAAAAGAAGTGTTTGCCAAGCGAAAAAGTTGACCTGCCTTTTAAAGCCCTCCGGCTCAAATTGGAAATGCCAGGAATTGGTCGTTGGAAGAAAGAGTTGGGTCGAAACTTATTACACGCCTCTCTAATCAGGGTCGCTCACGACGGAGTAGCGAATTTCTGTTCGAATGTTTGGATATTCGGGTGTTTGGGACCGAATATTCGGAATCAGTGGTGACAGAGCAAATTCCTCATGACACTGTTAAACTGATCTAACGGCTAAGTGCGGACCAGCGGAATTAATTCTAGTACCCGTCAGTACTAACAGTTAAAAAACTGTAAACTTATATTGGTTTTTTTTCAGATATTTATTATCCCTATGCGTCTAGTGCTTTCTATATCAAGCGATTCTCTAATCCAGTGGTTCTTATACCCGTTTTAGGGAGCATTCGGATGTCCCCGCATGGTTGACACCATTCATAGCTGAATGTTCAAAATTACTTGTGACAGAATCAGAAATGTTGTCAAATACTTTTGATTTGCACCTAAGTAGACGTTCGAATATTTCCTCAGACAGATATCTCTCGTCCATTCCCTATGAGACTGCACCGTGGTAAGGTCGATGAGGCCTCCCTTACTGATGCATGCAATGCCTCCCTTGACTTATTTGCCGACCTTGATATTATAGATGAATCAGCAATTTAGCTAATAAAATTTCACTTTTGGTTATAACGACATGATTGCCATCAAATTCCGTAGAGCTTCACCGACTGTTGTAGTTTTTCTTGATATTACAATTATTACAGTATTTTTAAAATTAAATTTTTGTCCCCCCAAGGGGGCATTTTAGATCAGATATTTTTTTGAGTTTTGACTTAAACGATTCTTTTTTCTACTTTTAGGTGGTTACACTAAAAGCAAAGTGAATGAAGCACTCGCAGTATGTATCGAGTTCGGTGAGAGCAAAGTAGCAAATGCTTTGGCAGACACGTCGACCGCCACATCCAAGTGGCAACCAGAGCAACGGTTCTGCGTCGTGTACTTTGACTGATCGTCGTAGACCGTATCCGGATCATTGAGCGTGGAGAAGAGCCTTGAGTATTTGCGAGGCTCTTTCTGATCGCCCATTACGTATTGCAGTAGCGATATCATGATGCGATTCTTTGTAATGCAAGCTGCTTCCGCCGTAACACGACCGACGGTGTCGCTCTCGCCGCCGTCGTCGCCCTCGCCGCCGTCGCCCTCGCCGCCGTCGCCCTCGCCGCCGTCGCCCTCGCCGCCGTCGCCCTCGCCGCCGTCGCCCTCGCCGCCGTCGCCCTCGCCGCCGTCGCCGCGGCCGTCGCTGCAGGGGGAGGAGCCTATTCCGCCGGCGGCGGCGGCGGCGGCGGCGACGGCGGTGGCGAAATCGATCTCGCCCGCGAGAAAGAAGGAACAAAAAAGGCGTCTCGCATCGACTGTGGAAGAGAACGGTTGTGCAGCAAAATCGCTCCTTGCATCTGCCAATTTCACTGCCTTCCCTGTGAGAAGACGAAGAAGATCAAAGATCGGAAGATCTTGCACGGGTGCGTCCAAGTCCTGACCCGGGGGAGAAAATCAGCCCGGAGCCCCCAGTGTCTCCGCACTTTGCCGTCCTGGTCGTCGCCTTCACTGCCGCCGCCGTTGCCGCCGCCGTCGCCTTCTCCCCCGCCGCCGTCGCCCCCTCTGTCCTTGTCCCTGCTGCTGTCCGTGCAGGCGACTTTTTCCGCCGCTCCCTTCTCCTTTTTCCCTTTTGTGAGTCAGTCAGTCACTGTCTGGCGGTCAAGCGGTGAAGAATTTCTCGGTGTGACGAAGACAAGATCAAGTTGAAAGTGTTGACTTTGGTGTTGGGGGTCGCGAGCTTGACCTAGAGACATCCATGATAATGACGATGACACCATTCTTCTCGGGATATCCGTTCCAAGGTAAACTCACTTTGACTGCATCTGCATGCGTGTCCTACTGGACAAAAACTATATATGCATCATATTGTGCTGCATGTGTGAGTGTCGTGATTGAGATGGGTGCGCGCGTCCAAAGCATACAACAGATGACGCCTCAAAATATCAAGTAGGCAAGTCATCGGTGTCGAATTATTATTTCGCTGCCTCTGGTAAGGGCTTTTGATTAATGGTCCAATTATATCTACGCCTTATCAGCGTTAATTTTGACTTATTTGTCGACGCCGCGTGCGTGTGTGTGCGCGTGTGTGAGTGAACCCGCACCACTGGCAGGGTTCAGAGGTGAAATTAACACGAGGCTCTGTTTCTATTGTCTCTGGGATGATGCATGATGCGATCTGCATGGGTGGTCTCCATTAAGCGGAAGATGACTCTTACCATCGTTTTAAAAGCTCTTCTCCCGCAGAATTCTGTCTTCGTCTTTGTATCTCGTAAATAAATAACTGGATAAAATATAAAAGTATCCACAAATCTAACTTATTGTCTCTGCGGCCCAGGTCAAGGCCGAGTGAACCAACTGGGAGGAGTCTTCATCAATGGCAGGCCGCTGCCAAACCACATCCGCCTCAAGATCATCGAGATGGCCGCCGCCGGGGTCCGCCCCTGCGTCATCTCGCGTCAACTGCGAGTCAGCCACGGGTGCGTTAGCAAGATCCTCAACCGCTACCAGGAGACGGGATCCATCAGGCCGGGCGTCATCGGCGGCTCGAAGCCGCGTGTGGCGACACCAGAGGTAGAGGCCAAGATTGAGGAGTACAAGCGGGAGAATAGCAACGTGTTCAGCTGGGAAATTAGAGACAAATTGATCCAGGTTCGATGCTTTTCCTGGTAGCCTCAGAATTTACGTAGTCCTTTTTTTAACCCTTTTAGTCCTCTTTCTTTCTCTCTGTTGCTTTTATTTTTATCTCTGACTGTTTCTACCTTGGACGAGGATCAATTTCAGTCGATCTTTGAGTGCTCGTCTGTACTCGTGCATTGTCCCTAATCGCGCCTTTGAAAGTAATGTCGAGTGTAGCACGGTAGTAGCACAACCGCCAATGTCTCGTCCGTAACTTTCCCACTTGACTTCTTTCAGGACGGCGTGTGCGACAAGAACAGCGCCCCCAGCGTCTCCAGCATCTCGCGCATCCTGCGCGGCGGCAGCACCGACACCAACGGGGACGACGCCAGAACGAATCACAGCATTGACGGCATCCTAGGTAAATATATATAGACGCTAACACGGATCTATCTGGTCGATGCCCACTGGCGAATGATGGATGATCGGTTTTGTTTTTTCTTCTACCGCAGAATGTGTTTGTTTGTGCCCTGTGGGCATCAGTGCTCAAGCAAGGAACTAATGAATAGGCGCTTCGGCGTTGATGATGTCATCATCGCTCTTCATCTCTCGTCAGTTTTCACCTGTCTTATCATTATTCTCTTCTCATCTACCTGTCAGCATCATCAACGGTGTCTCGCTGCACACGAATCAATCAAAAAAGTGTACCATATTGCGGCGTTGGGGTTAAGAACCCCCATCCCCCTTGCCTCCTCCACCACGTTGTCGCGGTTGCACGCGTCAGGCACGTTGGTGCCCTGCACGACGTGAGTCGCGCCCCCCTTCCCCCTTTCGATTATCGGCATCCCTGGTATGCAGTGTACGGAAAAGCTCCGATCAAGCCCCGGAGAGAGCAAATGAGCGTTTAATTGCCTCCCTCGACTCCCACAGTCGCTCTCCTGCTTCATCTTCCCGCTAACAAAGCACGCACTATGATTGTTTCGCTCCTTTTTTTAGGGTCATCTCGATCTCGATCTCACCTCTTGGCCCCCCCACACGTAGATATAGCACTCGGGCGTACGGACATGCTACACCTTGCAGCCCCCGCCAACCCTGTAATCAGAGAGAGCCCGCCAGAACAATGCGTGTAGTACCTCCGGAGGCCTCTCTTGACACGTCCTGCCCAGGTCAAGTCCAATTTCTGACATAATTTACAACCTGGAGAGAGAGAGAGAGAGAGAGATGGGGGAAGAGAAAGAGAGAGAGAACATCTTACTTTGTGTGAGAGACAATTTTTCCCTGGCCACCTGTCTGGCTGTCACTCGGGCTCAAGTCCGTTATTTTCGGTCTCTCTTGCTCCAAAAATCCTTTATTTTTGATTCTTTAATAAGCGGTCTTTCTCAATGTCAACCTGGTCCTGCCAGCAGCTTAATTTCAATTCTTTTTTTGGTCTTCTTCCCCTTGATTGAGGAGACTCCAAAGGAGAATGAATATTACTTGGTTTGTTTGAAGCTCTGCTCCTCGACAACGTGAGAGGCTAAGTGCAGTCGTCCTCACCCAGGGTTTGCGTGGTCGACACCACCGAGGCACTCACTGACAGCCGCCGCGACGCTTTTGTCGCTGGTGAGCTACTGGCAGTCCGGGAGCAAAAGGCAAAGGGAGACTTTTTTTTCTTCTTCCACTCTCTTCTTGGGGTACGAGGAAGAAAAATATCTCATAGACAGGCTCGAAGTGGGAGGAGCTGCCTGTCTGTATGGCTTAGAGTCAAAAAAATGTCGGCAGCTCAGCTAAGAAGAAGGTGGCAGCAGAAAGAAGTTAAGGAGAGAAGAAGCTAGAACAACGTCGGTGTAGGAAAGAAAACTGACTTGGCTTTGATCTCAATGTCTCAACAGAAATTCTTGAGCCTCCTTTGGCAGAAGAAGAAAAAGCAACATTTTGTGAACAGCTGAAAAAGTTTCTTCCTCCTCTGCTCTCGTGTGTCTGGCGGCAGTGGCAATAACTGTTGCCATGCATCAAAGGAAAAAGGTTTGTTCCCCGCGGGAGATCTTCCTGGGGCCGGAGCAGGGGGATGCATGAGAGATGGATATGGCACCCCCCGCCAACATTCACACCTCCACCGAATTAATATCGTTCCCTCTTTCTTCCTACCTGGAATTCCAAGAACCTCACGCTCAATTGGGAGTAGCGAGTGCATCAGTCCTGCCGCAAAGTTTTTCAAGGATCACAGCAGTGCACTTGGGCATAAATCCCGCCGAGCTCCGCGTTCGCCGTGAGCATCTCCGCTACAGTAATCAAGTGCGGAATGATGTAGTAGAGGTGTGTGCAAGTGGGCTCTGCTCTTGCCCCGGAGCTTCGATCCTGTTGTCTTAACGTAAAAGCCCCCTCATTTGTGGCCATCAGGTGTGTTACAAATACATACCTGCTTCTGCCTCACCCGGTGGATGCCATTGTGCGCATGTGAGCCTCGCTGCCCCCATCCATCTTGCGCACACGGCGCGGCCAGGGAGGCCGCGCAGGCCACACACGGGGCCAAGGGAGTCAGGGACGAAGAAAGGGGCGAAAAAAAAAACCCACCTTCTCTCTGAGCGGTGATTTTAACGCCCGGTGAAAACTGTCGGCGGCTCAGAACGAGCGAAGAGAAATTACTTCCTCCGTTGTTCAGAGCCTTTGTTACACCGAGAGTTTACAGGTTGTTTGTTGTTGGCAGGGTTATAAGACGAGAAAAATCTCTATCAAAAGCGTCCATTGATGACGCTTGACGCATGTCATGCGCAGGCGCAGGAATGCGACGCCCACTTTTTGCCCATTGATTTTTCAATCGGCCACGAAAGACATGACGCATATTCAAACGGACCTTTTGTGACTGGCTGCGCCTTTAAGCGGGCGCCGAGATTGTTTCCTACAAACGGCGCTGAGCAAACTTGATGACACCGCTTGATTTTTTTGCCCCGAGGAATGTACGTGCGCGCGCGCGCATTCTGTCGTCAAGCACGCATCATCAGTTATGCATGAGGCAGGCGGGCGTCGTCATTAGCAGCCAAATCTAAAACTCTTTTTTTTTCTGCGTAACCTCGTGCAGCTGGAGAGCGACCCAAAGATGATGATGATCTTTCTTCTGATGTAGGAGGACATCACCCATCAGACGACTCCGACTGTGATTCCGAGCCCGGCCTCAAGCTGAATAGAAAGCAGCGGCGGGCGCGGACCACGTTCACGGCAGAGCAGATGGAGATCTTGGAGAGGTACTTCGAGAGAACTCAGTATCCTGACGTCTACACCAGGGAGGAACTTGCGCAAAGGTGAGGGAGAAACTTGCAATCGTACGTGCACGCATGAACGTCCCAGTGAGCATCTTAAGCTACTCTGTGGTGTCCTTCTCTGCAGACACTGATGATGACTTTGAAACGAGTCTCGGCCATGCAATTTGGGTTTGACATCAAACTTTGCCTCCTCTCAGCGTTACTGTAGCTGCACGTAAAACTTGTGTGTGTAAGCAACGACGCCTGGTCTACATTTGTTTGCTCTTTGTGTTCGCAGGACCAAGTTGACGGAAGCCAGGGTTCAGGTGTGGTTCAGCAACCGGCGAGCCAGGTTGCGCAAGACCCTGAACTCGGCTTCAGCCGCCGCCGCGGCTGCCACTCAGCAGCTGTCGACCTTCAGCTCCGCCGCGATGGCCGCCGCCGCTGCCGCCCAGTACGTGCCGCCACCCGGAGCTGCCGCGGCAGCCGCGTTAGAACAGTATCACGAACCGTCTTCCGCTCACCATCACCATCATCAGTGGGGCCAGCAGTATTACCCGCATTACGCCAGCTCCATGAGCGCAAGTAGCGGCGGCGGCAGCAGCGGCAGCGCTCTGGTCGACGTCGGCGGCTCCGGTAATAACGGCGGCGGCAACGGAGGCCGAGATACTGCGGTCACCACAGTGTCCATGCAGAGCTCGGGCGACTCCAGCCGTGTCAACACCACGACGACCGTGGCCGGCGACGAGAGCCACAATCAGTCAGCAGTGCCCCCCATTGGCGGCGTCCACCAGTTCAGCGGCTACGCGCAATCCATGTGGGGAAACATGACAGCTGCCAGGAACGTCGGCAAGATGGATGTCTGGGCAGCCGCTGCGGCCACTACCGTCGCTGGCGGCGGCACCGCCGCCGGCGCCGGCGGCGGTGGCGGCAACCTCGCAGCCGCGAATTCTCTTCCTCCCGAGTACAACAGGTAAAAAAGAGCCCCCAACCGCACGACTTCAGCGTGTCCACCTCATGCCTTTATTGCAAAACCAATTAAGCCATCTTTTGGTCGGCGTTTTCTCCGCCTTCCTTGAGTCAACATTTGGAGGCCCCTCCTGAACTGCACCAGTAGAATCGCGTGTTCGCGGCGTAATGGAAAGAGGGGGAGATAATAGTCATTTTCCGCCGCCGAAGCCAAAAAAAAAAGTCAAAAAAATCCGTCCCTCTCTCTCTCCTTACTTAAGTGCAGCATAATAGTACTCGGCCAACACCATCAGGGGAGAATTCTGTCATGCAATCCTGGCTGCTGTGGGTTAAGACGTTAGATGTCAGCTTGCATCGCGGCCGAATCTGACAGAGCCACGGTCAAAATATTTTCCAGCCGTGTCTCTGACTCCTTGGACGGAAAAAATGGGTTGGAAAAATGAACCGCAATTATGCACAATTACGGCCCTGAGACACACACGCACGCACACGCGCGCGCGCAGGTTTTCTAATGTAGCAATCTAAAATTGGATCCTTTTGTGGTAATTGTGCCCAAATCCCAGCTGCCCCTGTAACGTTTCCATCACACATCTCCACAGATCACGCGAAAGTTTTATTTTTCCGTCCTCTTTTACAGTTTGTTTGCCTCCACTAATATGGGCTACAACGCCACGGCCGCCGCTGCCGCCGCCGCCGCCACCACCGCGCCCACGACGTCGTCGTCCTCTCCGCTGACGACGAGTCAACAGCAGCAGCAGCAGCAGCAACTGCAACACGGACTGTCAGACAGCCACAAGGCTGCGGCCGTTCCCTACCAGGCCTACTTCAGCCACTTGGCCAACGGCCAGAGCTCGGACGCCATGTGCAGACAGACCGTCCATTGACGATCACCAACTTGAACTTGCCGTCATACCGTGTACGTAGAAATCTGGAGAAAAGCCACGCATAAGTTTGTATGTACAAAGACGAAAAGCTCAGCTCAGTGCCTAAGTAAGATCTTTTTTTATTGACCTCTAGTCAGTACTGTAAGTGTTAAGACAGACGAATAAACAGTTTCGGATGCTAAACACGTTATTCTCTTCTTTCCGAGAAAGAAAATGGGCATTTAATGAAAGGAGAAGTTCTGGCCAATATTTTTCCAAATCTCTGCGGAATCAAGAGATCTCCTCGTCCACCCACTTTGCTCCTCCGTCCCGCGCTAATGACTTGATCAAGACCACCTGCCGATAGAAATTGAGACTTATTACCTGGACTCTGTTGCCGCCTTTAATTTGTGGCCTCCATGGTTGCTCGGGCTCGAGTTCGGGCTCGGGCTCGAGCTCGGGCTCGACGCCACCCAAGGAGGAGGGGGACCAAATAATGGATTTAAGACAAATCGCGCGCGCCTCCTCGGAGAAAAAGAATTAGAGGAGGAAACAAATTAACAACTCGATCAAGGAAAGAGATAGAGGCTTTTTCCTACCACCCATGGGTAGTATGAGGGTAAGGGGGGGAACGGGGAAGAAGGGGGGGGGGGGTGAGCCGGACAGGGAGAAAATTAGGCTATTCGATTTAAAGAACCAGGCTACAAATTAGACGAGAGGAGGGTGAAGGGAAAGAGGAGAACCCAACCAAATAACCTGCGCAATTACCTTTCGGGAAATGGCGTGACTAAAGGACTGGAGTTAGTTACTCTCTTCTAAAATGCTACATCATGATATGGACTTTGAGCGAGGCCATAGGCAGCCCTCCTTGATGGAGTTGATTTTTCTTCCCTCTCACACACCCTCGGCGAATGCTCTCTTTCCAAGGCAAAAATTGGAGTAAACCTCGAACGGGTTGGTGGAGAAGAAGATGTTGTTCAGGCCCGACATGATTTATCGTTCCGTCTCTTCTTTGGGTGAGAGGAAGAAAAGTATTGGCTCTTGGAGCTTAATGAACGGCAATTTTCGTCGCCCATTTTCTCCCCCTTCCTCGAGAGCCGCCCACTCAAGCATCGATCGCATCCAAGGAGAAGTTGTGCTCGTACGACTGGAACTGCCTTGGCAGCTTGTGAATCTCCGCGACTTGACTCTGCCGCTGAACGCGCACTGCCACTTATTAGCTGTCCAATCTGTCGCAGTTTGTCCAGAAGCATCCGGGCGGAAGGGAGGTTTTGATGCCGGCTGTCCGGGTGCACGCACAGTCAGGTTTGAAAGCATTCGTATCGAATCGAGAGACTTTCAGAAAAGGGCTGAAGTAATAACACTTGGAGTCCTTCTCGATCACGGCGTCCACCTGAACGTCTAGTACATGTGCAAGTCAAAGCAAGAACAATGCAACCTTCCCGACATTGTGGCTAGACCTTTTCCTACACCGCTGGAAAGTTTGGGGGCCTTAGTTGCTCAAGTGAGCAGCTTCATTGGGGGGGAAATTGCGCGTTAAAGGCAGCGCTCCGAGCTCAATGAAATTACTTCATACCCTGGCAGTATTACGAATGTGGAATCTCACTTTCCATACATATATAGTACGTAGGTATAATAACGGGCTCAGCACAGTATACACTATAGTGGTGGTAGCTGAGGTGAAGAGAGGGTTGACCATTGAATTAGACATTGCAGCCAGCACAGGTGACCTCCACCTGAGCGGTCGAGCTAAAAGGGGGGGAAAACGCTATTGTCACCGACGTTGTAATTAACAATCATCCTTCGTTGGGGGTAAAGCGGTTCCGCCGTAAAATTTTACACTCACCCATTTCCCAGGGGACTTTCCTGTCTTAAACCACTCCACAAATCAGCTGCAAGTGTTTGGAGTTGTTCCACTTCATCAAGACGTTCGTGAAATTCGGTCCTCCCTTCCTTCGACGTACACAGACTTATACACATATGTACACCTAACTGCGCGTGTGTATCCGTACACACAAGTACTACACAGCCTGGGCCCTGCCCGTTCTTCCTGGGCGGCCCGCCTCATCAGAGCATGCATTGATGTCTCTTCACTAGCTCGCTCGATTTCATCTGAGGAATTCATCTGTGACAATGCAGCAGGCGACGGCAGCAGATGCGAAGGGCATCACTGATCATAGCCAAAAAAGCCGAAGAAGATCACATTGTCACTGCGAAGTCATTTGCTGTTATTCATGTAACAGAGGCATGGAGGGCCGACAATCTCAGCACAGCCCAAGCACATGTGTTACTTGTGAAAGTGTCGTGCGAGGCATGTGGGCAGAGGCGGCGCGCACACGTGCACGTAGGCGAGCTGGAGGACTCCGGGGTACGAGCAAGTACATGACGGACTAGTGAAAGTGGTTTACATCTTAAGCTTCCCCTCCCCTGTTATTACACATATAAACAGTTTTGCTCTACGATTTGTTGCGTGTCACTTCTGACCTCTGTTCATCAACGTTTGGTTTCATTTTCATCGACAGAGTTGCGAAGGGCAAACAAGTGGGACGTCGGCATTCTGAAAGAGAGTATGAATACCTTTGGACTAAGGTGTACGTAGTGGAGTAGTCCGAGTCCTCTCTCAACGTACAAGCGAGTAACGTGCGCGCGGCGTCTTAAAAAGAAGGCCTTTAACGAGGAAAAAAAATCAAGGCCTCATTCGCCAGATCGAACACAAAGGTGGCAAATGAGCCTGCTACTCCCCTCCGCTGACGTGAATGAGCCCTCCTGTTCAAGGAATATATATAAGAAAGAAGAGAAAAGTGCGAAGTCACCAAGATAAATATCGCGAGGAAGGTTTCGAAAAAATGGCGCCATTTGTGTGTGTGGAGGGAGGGGGGAGTTGAGGTTTCTTCGCACCCAATCACTCCGGGGAGTCCCCCTCTGCCCAGATGTGTCTCATTTGTTGGCGCCCCGATAATCCCCGTGCATGCATGCCGTGTTAGACCAAGAAGAAGTCTAATTTGCACGGCTGGAAAGAACGGATTTCGTGCTTTAACGTCAGCGTGTCCGAGAGAGTCAAATCGGAGCTTTTAGAAGCGTGGCCAAAGAATGAGAGGCGCGAGAGAAAGAAGGAAGAAGATGTCGGCGAGCGCGTCGACGTCCAAGTCCGGCTCGCCCACTGACACCCTCACGTCTGTCTTGGTCTCCCTCCCTTGGGAGCACCGATTAATGCTGATCAACGACTCCTCACACTCCACCACCGTCCAGTTGGACTGGAGGTGGTGTCGGTCCGCATCTCTCTCTATTCCACGGACGCGCGAGCTTGTTTTCTTTCAATGGCGACTTTGGTGGATAGCAAAAGCGCACTCAATCACGACAAGAAGAGCACAAAAGGTGCCAAAAGCTTTTTCAAACGCCGTCCGAGACCACCAGAGGAGAGTGAGTCAGTCGGAGTCAGTACGAGTTCCCCCCACTGACTGACCAATTGAAAAAGGAGCGCGCCCGGATATTTTTTTGGCGTTTGCCTCTTCTTTTCCCATCCGGGGCTGGGTGAGACCCACACAGCTACTAATGGAGTTTCCTCCGCTGCTCCTTCTTCAACTCCCCGGGCACCGGGCGGCCCCTAAGGAGAGAAGACCTCCCTGGTGGAATGGCAGAGTGAAATATTTCAACACCGCGTCAATGCAAATCACCGTGATGATCATTTGCTCGTTGTCCGGATGAATGGAGTCACTGCTGCTTTGCTTCTTTTTTTTCCTCCTGCCTCTGCCAGGGAGGCGGCAGCGCCGACAGATAAAGGGAGGCGGCAACAGAGCAAAAAATCAAAGGGGGCAGAGCCAAGAGCAACACACAAGCAAGACCAACCCAGCTGCAAAATGCCAACTGTGGGAACTTTTGTCATTTCCAGCTAATTTGAATTCCATTCCTCAAAAATGCAAGTGCGACCGGAGAATGAATGACTTTTGGAGAGAGGAAAATCACGTCAATCCTGGCCAACATCGCCGAGATGCAAAAGCGTCGGCGTTGATGTCACTGCTCGACTCCCAAAGGTGCGGAGAAAAAGAGTCTTCCCATGAAATTATTGACCCTGGCTCTGCTGCTCAAGCCTCAAAGAAATCGCCATCGTAATTCATGCTCAAAAAGCATTCCGAGGTGTGATATTATGGTTTCTCTCGCTCCCTTGTTGGCCGCCGCCGCCGCCGCCGCCGCCGCCGCCGCACCCGCCGACCTCTCCCTCCCTCTCTTCCCTCCCTCTAACATCACTAATGATGCCCAACTACAAAGTGAACACCATGTTTTGGGCGGCTCAAAAAGTCAGGAGCAGCCGGCTGCAGCCTACAAATTCTTCTTGCGCCTGAAAGGAATTCAGTCTCACTCTTTAGGGGTGGTCTGGAGGGGGGGGGGTTACCACGTTCAGCTAAATTCATCTTTAGGCAGGGGAACCCCTTCAAACCCAAGGTAATCTTGATGCGGTAGTGAAGAAAAAAGAGAAGACGATCGATACACGCGTAGCACTTGGGGGTCAAATGTTTCTGCACGTAGGAAGAAGAAGTTTATTCATACTTGTCATGTCATGACAAAAGGGTCGGAGCTGTTCTCATCAGAAATGTTTATTCTCGACTTCTTCTTTCTACAATCATCAAAAGGAGAAGTGGATATGAGCATAGGCGTAGCAGAACTTCTGATATGATCTGTGGATCAGGGAAGTCATCAGTCAGTCATCACGTAATGGCATGACAACATAATATTCACTTAATCCTAATGAATATTCACTCACTCGGGCAATTACACTCGATTTTTGCTGCTTCAGGGGGAAAAAATATCGAGTTCTGCTGATGACTCAATATATCTTTTAGTGCAGGACCGACTTTCAAGTTTTGCGAAACTCAAGGTGCTGGCAAACTGATCGAACAGGTCCACCCGTTGCAAAATATCAAATATGACCAGAATGTATTACTGCTCATTCGGCTAAGTCGTGTCACTGTAGGAAACTGCTCATTGCCACAGCCGAAGCCAGTCCGTGGAGACCATGGAGAAGACTTTCAGTGAGGATGATTCCTTCTGGGTGACGACCGACTCTTGCACGGGCCACAGCCTCCGGGAGCAGGGCAGTTGGTTGCAGTGCCGACCTCTCTGTCTCTCCATCCCGGCGCTGCTTTCGAGCGACCCCATTTAGCCGACGCACCCGGCGCGTCGGGCCTACGTTGTCTCCGGTCCTTCTCTTGCTGCACAACTGCAAACACTTTGCCCTGGCCGTCGGTTCAGTTGATGGCGCACACCTCTGAACAACATTGACGCGAGGTTTTTCTTTCTTGCACAACAGCCCCGATTTCTAAGCTCAGCATGATCACACATGGCTTCTTCTCCATTCTTAATCTATTTGCTCAGGATCCGGTGATCCCTTCGGTGCACAATGCATGAGTGCACGCGCACCCGCACTGGCACAAAAGAGAGAGAGAGAGAGAGAGCAAGCCTTTCCCCCCTGCTTCTTCACATCCATTGGTATTGGTACAGCATTTCCTTGATTTGTGCTTGGCGTTAGTAATAGCATGAAATACGACTTCTTTTTTCAATTCTTCGTCCCCCAACTTTCATGTCCAATTGAGCAAGGTTTTTATATCCTGCTGTTAAGAAGGAAGCCAAATCTGATAAGACGGGAGGGGCACGTGTGTGATCGCATTCATCATCATCAGATGGGGTTGAGGCTGTGAAGCAAAGTATACGGCGAGGAGATGAAGAAAAAGACTTAAATGTTACCTACCTGGCATGATAAAAAGAAGTCTTGCTATCGTGTGTTTGTATAATTCTTTTTTTATATATGTCTTAGACATCGTGTACAGGGTGAAAAAAAATTGATTGGCCCCCTAAAATTTTGCCAAAGCTTCATCTCAAAGCAAAGTTTTTTTCATTTTCCCCTTGCCTTGACAAATTGTTTCGTCAGTATTTGGCGAGGCGTCCAAATCGCACCAACATCTTAGCAACCCTGGTGTTGAGAAAGAAACGGCGCACACGGGTCTTGTTGTGGCAACCCTGAGACACAAACAGAACAAACGAGAAGCAACACATGTGAGCAGGTGGGACTTGACTCAGAGGGAATCAATCTTGCTACACCCTGGACGTGGCCAGAGCCAGAGAGAAGAAGCGTCCTGACAACGGGTCCTTGCGGAACAAGCTCGCCACTTTCTACTTCTTCAGCTCTGTAAACTGTGACACTTGAAAATTGTCAATTAAAGTGTGTCCGTCCGTCCGTCTTCTTCTTTTTTGCTACCCTCCCCCTTGGCTGCCGCGCCTCCTTTTTCCAGACTCCAAATCACTCTGTCAACGGCAACGACGTGAGGAAGGAGAACAGCCTTGGCATCGTCCGCGCACACAGCAAAGAGAGAAAAAACTGAGCATTTTATCCTGCGTTGTTGCAAAAGTTTTCAATGACTCCTTTTGCCTGACCTTGCAATCATACGACTGGGGGGAGATGAGGAGGGGGGTGAGTTCGCCAAGGTCGTCTGGGGCCACTGTGGTCAACGGGTTCTCGGAGATAATTTACCCGACGACGACGACGGCGACGACGGCTCGGCAAAAAGGGGCAATTCTGTCGTCCGAGCTGCGGGAGGCACGCGAGAGAAAAGAGAGTGACCGCCGGGGCCGCCGCCGGCGGGGAGGGACGTCCCGGACTGAGTGACTGAGTGACAAGCTACTACCGCGCTGCTGTCAATAATCTAATGAAGCCTCTTTCTTCTTTCTTTCTCCTCTTTTCTCTCATTTACAGTGAAATGGAGATGGGGGGGGGAGAGGAGGGGGAGGGGAAGGGGAGGGGAGGGGAGGGGGAGAAATACCCGCCCTCCAGTGCTGTTAATTCTCTGTCTGTCAGCACGGTAAAACTGTTTTCGAACTGCATTCGCAGTCAACAACAGAAGAAAGAAAGAAACGAGTTCAAGTCGTGGAAAAACGCAGGGTGGTTTTTTTTTGGCTACTTATGACTTCATTTTCCAGTCTCCATCAAGACTTCCAGGGTCTATTGACTACTTGGGACCAGACACGGCCTTTTTGGCTCATACGGTACCGGCGTCCGCCTGCTAAGTGAAGAATTTTGGTGCAATGAGAAACGTTATCAAGAGCAACGTGGGAAGCACAGACCTTTCCTGACCGGAACACACATAGCTATGCCATGCGTGACCCATTTGGGACAGCTTCACGTGAACCGCCAAGGTGATCTTGACCACGTCAAACCACGCGAAGCACTGATTACTTGGCATGCGCACCCTGTACTCTGCTTGCCCCAATAAAAGTGGAATTGTTTTTTAGGTGTATCGCTTATTCTTCAGCTCTTCAGTAGTGATGGAAGCAAAAAGGGTGGGTGGGAAGTACAATGGCGATCTTATCTGGTGCGAGACACTCAAACTGTCAAGCAGGCAAGAAAACACCAACATCGTGTGACGTAAGGCAAAAAAAGCCAGGGCCACAACCTTAGTTGACGCAACCTTTGAAGCAAAATCCTCTCCATTTTCTCCGCAAGGACGCATGCTCGAAAGGGTTGCGAGACCGTTCAGTACAAATGTTGTGTTGTGCGACGAACGAACAGAGCATGCAGTTGCAATTCGGGCCCACATCTTCCGCCTGTGTGTGACTGTAAATCAGCGGCATCAATGCGGCCTCGATGAAAGGCCTACTTTGGACGTGTTTTGTGGACCTGCGCAGCTCTGCCCGTGACATTGTTGACAAGCACCGAAAGACTCTTCTTCTTCAGATGTCAAGCATGACTCGTGTACACTGTGTATCAAAGTCTTTGCCTCTTTTGCATTCTTCCCGAAAGTGGGAGCAAATGAAAACAAGTTCTGCGAAAGTCCACGGGACGTTTTCAAGCTAGCAACGCTTCTTACAAGACTTGTCAGAAACACGAGTCATGAAGACGTCACCGTAAGCAATCCATGAGCCCCAAACAGATGCGCAGAGTGCTCATGTTCCGGGACAACATGGTCAGCATTGAGGTCGTAGCAGTGCAGTTGGGTGGCAGGAGGCTGCCCCCCTCCCCCAAAAGAAGAACAGAGGCTGTGAGGTCACCCAACGTCTCCGTCGCCAGGTCGAGGCTGGCGGCGACGCCACGAGCCTGGCTAATGGGGGCCAGACGAACCTCGCGCGGCAGAGACTTTTGATACACACTGCAGTATCTGTTCTGACACATTCCGACCCTCCCATGATAAGTTTAATTCCTCGTTAATCCCCACTCGAAACGTGATCCAAGCACAGGAGACCTCACACGCGCTGATTTGACTGACAATTGGCGACCAACAACTGTTTGACAGACAGCGGAATGCCAGAGCTCCTCTGGGTGAGATACCTCTTAATGAAAATCCCCCAGTATGAATAGTGAGGGCAGCAGCACCCCAAAAAAGGAGGACACCCCAAAATGCAACAAGTATCAACTGCATTGATGAAGCGTGAATTCGAAACGCTCTAATTTTGATCCCCCCTCCCCTGGCTTTGAAAAAGACCTTTTAGCATACTCGATTGAACAGCAGGAATGTTCCCACGTGCAATGTTATCTAGCCAGATTTCTTCTTTTTTTTTCCTCGCCCCCCTGAACATTTGCACTTTGCGCGGCCCCCAAGAAGAAGAAGAAGAAGAAGCCTCGAAAAATGTCCTTTTTTTCACCCTAAAACTGCGTTGGCAGCAACAGCAACACCTCAAAGGAGACCGACGGACCGACCGAGCGGTAGCTCAGGCCGAAAAAAAAGAAGAAGACCACAAAAGGATGGGAGATGTCGCCGCAAAGAGAGCTGACAAGGATTAAAAAATCCGGCTGCTCAAAATTTGTTCGACACAAAAGTGAACGAGCAGCAGATGGATGGATGGATGGATAGGTCCACCCTGCTCTGGTCCTCCTTCCTCCGGGAGTGTGTGTGGTGAGGGGGGGGGACTCCAAACATGACAACGCATAAAAAGAGTAGTGCAGTGCGCATGCACGCGAACAAGTAGCAGTGCCAAGACTGTGTGTACCGAGTGTGCCAGAATTAGACTCCCTTCTGAATACAGTTTGGAGCGCATAGTTTTCATCTGACATTAAGCAACGTACGCCTTTGGAGGAAAAGTAGAGGACTTAGAATTACTTTTGTTTGAAAAAAGTCTCCGTTTGTGTCAGTTTACTACCTGAAACCAAAGGTCAGGCCACAATTTATTAAGAAAATGACTAAAAAGTAGCCACTCATAATGCGAGCATAAACTTTCTTGAGGAAGTCACTAACAAGGTGACTTCAAAGCATCACTGCCTCGTCTTTGGGGCCCACAACCTCTCAGTCCCGTGCTCATTTTAGCAGCAACTGAAGTATTGGTTGTTGACGTGTTTGACTGTGACTTTTTTTATTCTGAATAAAAACTGTAAAAACAGTGCGATAGCAAACAAATTTTGCCTTTAACATTGCGTTATATCATGCTCAAATAATAGTCCCGCTCACCGCTACGAACTTCTTTTTTTTTACGAAGGGAAGCTCATTTTTGCACACCCTGTGAGTGGAAGAGGCGCAACAACTGCCGTCCTGTGCCAACATTTGAGGCTTCTTGACGCATGAGTCGTACGTGCTCAAGAGTTTCGCGGTGTAAAATCTGGAGAGTCACGGAAAGTCTTCTTTCTTTCTCCACATCTTTTTGCTCCAGATCAGTTTTGACTCGACTACACCAGAAAAATGCTTTTTTTTTTCGTGCACGATGTACGTATGGAGCCGTTGGAAAAACGACCCAAATATGAGAAACGACCACCGGGTAGGAAAAGACCAGGGTCGCCAACTTGTCTGGGCAGCAGAAGAGGTGTGAGAGTTCCAAGTTCGCACAGTACCTGACACCGATCGGGAATCAGAAGAAGTCCCAAAGTGATGTTCGTCAGCATCTTGGTCTCGTCTTCCTCCACCTCTGGCACACGGCGTCTGCACCCAGGACCAGCAGCCACCAAGGCGGTGCAGCAAAACTCCCTGGCAACCCTGTCGGCAGCCCAAACCGCCCCTGCGATTGGTTCCGGACCTCAAAAACGGCGCTCGAGATCCCCGTCAGTGCGTGCGGGCCCCTACGCGGAAATAAAAAGGAGAAGGGTAGAAAGCGGAGTTAAGAATTTGGCAAAATTTATTACATCAGCAGAGTGAAAAAAAGGGGTGCTTTTGCAAAGAGTGTTTTTTTCTCCTCTCAACTGAGGCAAAGGGGAGCGAGATGGAGTAAAGTAAAATTAGGTCTGACAAAGAGCACACTCATGTTGACTGCCTTTTGTGAGGAATGTTCTGTGTGCTTTGGATACACACACAACTATGCACACAAGTGTAAACACACGTAACAACAACACACACACTTTTTTCCAGTGTGAGTCTGAAGTTTGCAGGTTGTGCGGCAACGACCATAGTAGCAGTATAACTGCCCGACCTCGGAATAGATATGTCTCTTTATAACTGTTTTTTAACCCAATGAGCAGAAGTGCAACCTCAGCTCTTCTCCACTTGAATCGACTGTAAGTGAACAGAAACTCATGTTGTAAACTTAAGGCTCGTTAGTAAACACGGTTAGGTAAGATGTCACACGGGTCAAAGTGTGTAAATATCAGCCTTTAAGGTTTGTTTAACGTTTCCAACACTTAAGAGACTTGTTAAGGCTTGTTTTTTTTCTTTTGACTGCACGCAATCTTTTGACCTGAAGCGCACGGACACAAGACTGCAGACACACAACAACCCCATACACAACACCTACGTCCGCAACCAGAAGCACGCTCACACACATATTGTATCACATTAAAGCGTTTAACCACAAGAAGCCTGAAGTCGGCGAACCAAGTTGCTTTGTGCTCCCATTCATCGGGAGTGTTGATCCGACTTCTCCTTAGTCTTTTGCCGCCACCTTCTTCGTTCGGGTGAATAATTGCGATCCCACTGGGCGAGGAAAACGAATTGCATTCCGATGGTAACAGGATTCTCTCTCTCTCTTTCCCCCGTGTGGTCCCCACAGTCCAGATCCAGGCGAGAAAGATTCCTTGACTCCCGCCGCCGAGGCCGCCGCCGCCGCCGCCGCCGCCGCCGGGGCCGAAGCCGCCGCCGAAGTCGCCAAGCTGTCTGGCGAAATTGAGCGGGCATGAAAGAATGGGAAATGGAGAAAATATTTCCTGCCACTGCGTGGCCTCTGCTTATAAATCTGCTCGTTGAAGAGAGTGGAAACATGCCGCAGCACAGCCCTCTCCTCAGTCAACAGGGGCTCCGTCGTCGCCGCGGACGCGGACGCGCAAGTGGCCGTCGACGTGCGCGGTTATTTCGGCCAGGAGTGAAATCTCCTGGTTATGACTCGTCGTTACCTTGTTGCAAAAAAAAATGGTGGAGGGAGAGAGAGGCTGGCAATAAATTGTAACTGCTTCCTTTATCACAGCAATGAATCTGGGATCCGAAGAAAGGATCCCCCCTCCCTCCATCTACTACGCACTGCATAACTCTGGCGCGCAATCAGTCCAGTTAAAAGGGGGCGGATTCTAAATCGGACTTGCTCTTTCTCTTTTCCCCTTAATACGTTTTCAATGAGGTGGTGCGAGGTGTGAGGAGGACGGAAGGCCCCCCGTGGACGCCCCCAAGAGGGTCGCCCTCGCCTCCGTGGAGAATTCAATTGTGTGGAGGAGAAATACTTTGAAGAGAGGGGAAGAATGATGCTGCTTAAGGCGTTAGGAAAATGAAGAAGAGGGGGGGAAAAAACACAGTGAATTTCAATTGATCGGAATTTCTGCCCTGTCATCACCTAATGAGAGAGCGTGAGACACGAGTAATATTCCATTGCTGCGTGCGTACTCGGGTTTGCTGTGCAGGATCAGTGCCAGATGCACCGGAAACAAATGTGCCGGAAATGTGTGCACCGGAAGCGAATGCGCCGGAAATGCATGCAGCGGAGGCCGGACTTTGCACGCAGCACTTCGTGACGTGCCGGAGGGCGACGGAAAATAGCCTACAAAGTGAAATTTGTGATGGATGCAGCGTTGAGCCAAGTCGCACACACCAAGGAGCTTGGTTTAGTCGTCCCTAAGTGTGCTGTGCCCTCGTTCCAAACTCTTGAGTGGGAATGCATGAATATTTCATACTAACGCCATGTACAGGGTGGTTCTCATGCAGCATCAGGTTCTTTTAGCAATGTTTTCATGCTGTCACTGACTTATCAAGATCATTAAATGGGAGGTCTGGGGGCAACACGTGAACTCTGCCAGGATTTTTTGTGATATTTGGCATTTTTTGATACTTTTTTATATTTTAAATGTTAATGCTATCTTTTCTGGCATCAGCGGCGAACACTTTGCCAACATCACACCGAAAGACAGCAGAAAAAGCTGAACGGGAACGGGCGGAAAACAACCGATACTTCTTTGACATCTATTGCGAATCACCCTGTATTTGGCAAATACTTTTGTATGCAGTGGAACCCAGAAATACAAGACACCGGCAGCATCCATCCATATCAAAAATATGCGCATGTACGGACTGGATGTACAAAATTTAACTCAATATACTTGCTTTACTTTCGATTTTTTTTTTCAGTGCGAAGGGGAAATATTTTGTGACCATATCAGCTGAAATCACTACTGATTTCCTACTAAGATTTTTTATAAAAGCGACGCTAAATGACCGGTTGCCTGGCCGTTATGTGCACTACACTTTCCTTGTCTGGACTAAGTCTTCGACCTGCCCTCGTCCGCATGTTGTCCTCCGCCCTCGGACAATCTGAGGCCCATGACCATTCAAATTACCCTGGTCAGATCTCGAGAAATATAGCGCTACAATACGGACAGGCAATACGTAGTGAATAAGTAGCACGTCCACATGCAGCGTACGCACTTTACGCTGACTTTTCTCTGAGGTCTTCCATCAATGGCCCTCTCACGGATGCGTAGCTGATAGTGAGCCAGAGCGCTGCACCATCAGGTGAGGAAAGTTTATAAACACCTTGTATCAAGTGTTTATAGTACTTTCTTTCGTCCTTCCCTCGTAACATGTAAATCACTAGTCCGAAGCTGATAGGAAAGCACCTACTTTGCCCTACTTCAGCCCACGATGGAGAATGAATTTGTGGACAGAGCCAGTGAGGGAGAGACTCAGGAAGACCAAAATGTGGAGGAAACTTCGGCCGTGTCTCCTCATTGGCCATGTGCTCTGGCCTTTTGTCGCGGCCTTCGCACGTTCGTGGCCTTTGTGATCTCAAGGGTGGGCCTGATGGCCATCGTGGTAGGATATTGCTTGCTCGGAGGGATCATGTTTGAGAAGCTGGAGAGCCACAACGAACTGCAGGTAAACTGTGAGTAGTCGAACACATTACGAGAGTTATTCACAGCTGCCGCGATGAATAGGTCAAAGATAGCATTGGGGATCTGCGACACCAAGTGGCTGACGACATTTGGATCATGACACTTAAATCAGACGTCTTGGATTCGGATGCCTGGAAGAAGCACGTTGATGGTCGTGTGAAGGAGTTCGAGCTAGATCTCATTGATAGCATGAGGTGTATAACGGGTGTAACAAAGTCGGTGACCTAACATTTCTGCCAATGCAGCCGTTTACATTTACTTCTCTCTCTGACGAACTGTCTTGTCGGCATTGAGTCAGGCACGCAAAATGCCCCAACATTTTGGTAACCCTGATTTTGAGAGACACAAATACAGAGCTAATAAGTGCACAACGGCGGCAGGTGCGGGTGGGGGATCAATTTTGCTACATCCTGTACTGTGCCGTAGTTCAATGTTTCTGATGATAGCGTAATGTAATCAACTTCTTACCTTTATTCTGACCTAGAAAGCGAGGTTGGAATGGCCACGAGTCGCACTCCATGCGGCAGTGGACTTTTCCCGGGTCACTATTTTATTCCATCATCTGCATCACCACCATCGGCTACGGCAACCAAACGCCCAAGACCGCAACGGGCAAGCTCCTGACCATTGCCTACGCGGTCGTGGGCATGCCGCTCATGCTCTTCTGCCTCTCGCACACCGGTCACATCATGGCGCAGAGCTTCAGGTGAGCAAAGACGGCGATGCCAAGATGCGGGATCGAGACTGCTCTCATGACACCCGACCATAACGTGTCAGCAGATTTCTGTACTGGCGGGTCTGTTGCTTCATGTGCCTCGCCTCGGCACGACCTCGACCCATCCGTCCTCATCATCCTCGACGACTTCGAGGCCGCAGCGTTCGTACCCTGCACAGAAGGACGCAATCGATGAAGTCGGGCACGAGCAGTGGCAAGGGCACGCCAACATTCTCCAGGAGGTGAGAAAACTCTGCAAAAAAACCAACAGTTGATAGAGCACAACAAGCTCGAGTTATACGTACCCATGACGCTTTAGGATGATGCGGCGTCGATCACGCGTGTTCAGTCCTAATGAGTGGCCACTGAATGGTAGCATTCCAGCTATTGTCGATCCTTCTGATTTTGGCCAAGACCAAACAGACGTAGCAGTCAGGGAGTCACAACAGCAGCAGCAGCAACAACAGCAACCAATCCCAACCATTCAGGCTCCGGAAAGGGCCGACATTGATTTGGAAGCTTCTTCTCAAGAGATCTTTGGCATTGCTTCCGGTGCAGAGAGGAGCAGCTCCTTCCGTTCAAGACGTCAAAGATCCACCAAGTCTCTAGCTCTTAGCCTACCGGAACAGGTACATTCAAGAGCAAAAGTTTGCATACGCCTGAGGGGAATCCCTCCTGTTCTCTGCAGGGCATGAGACGCTCAGTCGTGACCAAATAGCCTTAGAGAACTAATATATGGGCAATATTTTTGAAGTGCTGTGAAACTTCTCATTCATTACGGTTCAGCTGATATGAATAAACTTTCCTCTCTCGATCTGCAAACTTTTGACTTCGAGTGCATGTTTACGTCACACATGACGCACGCTCGCGGTTCCTGACGCGCTCACACGTTCTTATTCAGCAACATGGCAGCTACTCCACTCCCGGAAGCAAAATTCTGCCTCGGCGGCCCAGGTCTCTTGGCGGCAGTTTCCGGTCGACCAGGGACGACGACGTTGAGGAGTTTCCCATGGAAGACTTGGACTACAGCATAGAGGACGACTTGAGCACGAGAGACGTAAGTGCTGTGAGCGCCTTCGAGGCCCTTGTCTGGGATCCTGTTGCGCTAATTTATGCCGCAGATCCCGCTATCAATCTGCTTGGTTCTGGTCATTGGATACATCATCGGCGGCGCAGTTCTCTTCAGTCACTCCGAAAATTGGAAACCTATGGACTCGGCATACTTTTGCTTCATCACTCTCACAACCATCGGCTTCGGGGACTTCGTTCCAAAGGTGAGGCCTCATTCAAGCTATTCCTGAACTTCTCTGTGTGCACCGTGCTCTGGGCGTTGAGCGTACACTCATGCACTGCGTGTCCAGGCAGCTGATCAGCACCGTGTCAATACGGAGATGGGCATTGGACTCTGTTCGCTGTACCTGCTCTTCGGGATGTCTCTGCTGGTGATGACTTTCAACTTGGTGCAGCAGAGAGTAGTGAACAAAGTGAGAAACATCGCAATCATGATGGGAATCATTAAAGGAGATGAAGACTTCGATTACGACTAAGTGTACACGAACAATTTTATACTTGCGGCAGTACAGTTTGTTTGCACAGTTTAATACAAGAACATATCTCAGTGATGCATGTGCATTGTGCATAATACATTCAGATCAGTCACATGCGCACACGCGCCCGCTCTGCTCTTCCTTGATCAAATCAACGAGTTGTGTCTCTCTCTATCCGGAGTCTCTCTCCTGGCTCCTCTTCCCAGAATGTCGAGGTCCTTGTACGACGTCCCAATGAGTCCCAATGTCTGCACGAGGTGTTTGACGACAGCCGGGTTCTCGTCCACCTTGAAGGAGAGCGACGGATGCAACGCGTACCGCGACAAAGACTTCGTGGACTCTTCTTCCTCCTCCGCATCCGTTGACTGCTGCTCTCCAATTCCAGACGGAAAAGAAGTCTTCACGCGAAAAGGAGGAATCAGTAAGAGTAACGCACAGTCAGACTCCGCATTCGAAACACCACGAGAGAATGGAGTAGTTTTTAGATGTAAATCATAGCGTTGAGTAAGCAATTTCTCCCAGGAGTAAAGCTAATAACTTAAGCTACTAAGTTCTCAAGCTTTCCTAAGGTGCAAAATGAGTCTGCGTTGTTGGAATAATAAGAACATTGCATTATGGTAACCATTGCGCATTTTTTTCCTGCGTGCAATTGCAACTTTTGCACTCTACTTTGAAGTGGATGCTGTGGTCGGGCAACAGAAGGACTGCATTCGTTGCTACCACATTTCCTAATGGTGTACGAGTTATAGTTGAGAAAGTGCGAATTTGTGTTGCCAATGCTTTCGAGCATATGTGTAGTGCCCTTGAGCATACCTTAGTCCTCCCGGAAGCAGAAACTTTCCTGCTGACAAAGTCATCCCGGCGAAGAGCTGTATTGACGGTGGTGATACCAAGGTCCCTACGAAGGTTTCTTATGTCCCTCCTCAGGTCAGCCACATCGATAGAGATCTCCTTCTCCAGAGCTTCCAGGTCGGCCTTGCCAATGCGTTGGTCGTTGCGCTTGGCCTTAGTGCGGAAGGCCCTCTCGATCAGCATGTCATACAGCTTTCGATTCGTGCCCTGAGACCTGGCTATGAACAGTAGATGAAAGACAGAGGGCTCGACGTACCACAAGTACGAGAAATCACATTAAAATAGTCGAGGCCCAACTCTTGTTCGTGTCTCCTGGAGCTCCCGTCCACCACTTGGAGAGCTTCATGAGAGTGTACACGGAGGGGACAGCGTTGAAGGGCACGGGCAGGCTGTTTAGGTCCTCGAAGTAGTGGATCCAGAGGGACGCCCGGGTAAACTTCCATTCCACGTCAGCATTTTGCTGGATGCGGGAGAAGGTGGTCGTCATCAGGGATATCAAGAGGTTCAGCATGATCAGCACCACGAGCACCTGAAGTATCATATGCCATCAGTACTTGTATCGTGTGAAAAGGAAAAGTGATCGTTCCTGATAAAAGCCCCAAATGTAGATGCCGAAGTCATGTGAGAGACCGTTCTCAATCGCATTGACACTAGAGCCTTCACTTTTGTTAAGTGGGAGGAACATCCTGGTCAGATTCCTTGCAATATCCAAGGTTCGCTTCTTCCTTGAAGAGGAACCATCACAGCAGCATCCTGCGTCTCCTTCCTCCTCCTCCGGGGGCAAGATGTCGGCATATTCTTCCTTACCTAGGCGACAAACGTGCGACTAAAGTACGAGTGCAGCACATTTTCAGATTTTGAGCGACACTCTAAGTGTGCTCAATATTCCAGCACTCTGCAGCATACGAATTGCCAGTCGCAAATTTTGCGAAAAGCTAGTCCCACCTACATAGAACCAGTAAGAAAGCTTAAAGATCATCTCCGTGTCGAGCAAGACAAAAATTTGAGGGCGAGGAATTTCCACTTTCAATATCGACATCACCAGGAGCCCACAAGAGCCTCTTCTACTTGCCCATGCTGCTCCTGATGAGATTGATTAGGCTGCTGCTTTACCCCGTCGAATTTCCGCGTTGAAGTCCATCGGACTCCAAACTTTGCCACCGCTGTGCATCACCACACCTTGCGAGTCCTGCACGTGTCAGTCGAATGAGAAACTGAACGGTTTTTTGCTCACCCGGATCAAAGATGATCCAGAAGAGGGTCTTGAATGCGTTGCCGAAATCTGAGAAGTGAGTCTGCTCGTCCTCGAACATTCCGAAGACCGCCACAAGTCCGACTCCGAATGCAAAGACTGCTATGATGAAGGAGCCCATGACACTCGTGATGTCCCAGAACACGTTGCGGATGCAGAATAAGATAGGGCCGAAGCGGTGGTGAATCTACGGAATCTCAGCGAGGTCGTCAACACATCATGGGCAGTGCAGCTGGGCTTGCTGCGTGGTCATGCATGTACCTCAAAGTGAAAGATGAGCTTCAGGAATGCCATGCATGCAGCTACGCCGTACAAATTGGCCCCTATGTGGATTGCGCGATATTGGAAAGCCTCAGTCTTCATTAAAATCTGGCTGTCACTGACCACCCTACTGTAGCCATACCACTTGAAAGCTATGGCTATCTAGAAGTGAGAAGATAATAGTGATCCGTTACGTACTACATGTGTAGCAAGACTGCAATGGGTACAGGGTGTAACAAAATTGATTACCCCCCACCTGCTCACACGTGCTTCTTATTTGTTCTGTGTCTGTCAGGGTTACCAAAATGCTCGAGGATTTTGCGTGCTTCGCTAAATCCTGACAAAAGAATTTATCAGAAAGGAAGAGACGATGTAAAAAAACCCGGCTGCTTTGGGAAAATGTCCAAGGTAATCAGTTTTGCTACAATCTGTAGGCGCGCTAGCAGATGCAATTGCTGTGCACTTACTTGAAATATGATGACCATGACAAAGTCATAGAAGAACCTGAGCTTGTTGAGATTAAGTCTCCCTATTGCCACCATCACGACATTGCTGAAGAGTTTGGCTGTGTGACAGAAAATCCACACGATGATGACGTCAAAATACCATGTTCGAGCTCGAGCACGGTGATCACCAACGCCATAGACTACAGACAGCAGCAGCACCACCAGGAACACGAAGTACGAGGCCATGTCAAGAATGAATCTGCGTGCAAGTGGATTAAGTGACGTGCAGATCGACTCCTGTACAATGAATGTAACACATACGACAGCTCAGGGATGGCGCTGACCTGTTTATGGGCTTGTCAATGAGTCGTAGCAGAGGCCCGAGGAAATGTCTGACTCTTGAGTGATTCCTGTGCGGGCTCATCATGTACAGGGGACAAGCGACAGGAGCCAGAGCCACGACCATGACCACGTAAAAGCATTGCATGAAGAAGCTGTCATTGGGCCATTGACTGCCACTCAGCCACTTGGATCGGAGGAGCACCTAGGTATGCACAAGTACGTAGTGCGCGTATCAAGGATACTTTGTGGGCGCTCTTACACATGTGTGCATTTCTCGTTTATAAGATTGGACTTTATTTTTGTTCTATAGCGATGTGATAATTTGCACTAGTGATAAAATAGCGTTTCTTACCTGGCAATATGGATGAGCCACGAATTCCTTTTGCTCCTCCAAGAGAGCTCGGTATAGTCTGGCGTATGGCCTCTCGCGGATGATACTGCCTCCATGAAGTACCTAAATGTATGCATGTATGATTTGTACGCAAATGTAGTATTTAGGTGAGCATGGCTGCGTATGCTTGTCGTCATGACCTGTTCCACCTCCGCAGAGTTCCTACAGCTGTCGAGCACGCTGACCGCAAAGGCCCTGCAGTTCGCTCTGACGGTGTCGAACTCCGCCCTGAACTCCGGCTTCTGCCTGGCGCCCTCTTCCGCTTGACGAGTGAAATCGAAGGCGTGCTCTACTGGATCCTTGGAGTATGTCATGGCCAGATAGGCTGGGCTCGCCTTCGCCTTGAAGGACAGTATGCGCTCGATGTGACGAGCCATCATGTCCTCGCTACTGAATGGAGGCGGATGGGAGTCGCCTAAAACAGCTGATGCCTGATGTACTTGGCGATCCACGGACGCGTAACTTTGCGGATCACATGCAGTACATGCATGCATGCAGCGTGTACATGTACGTGTGTACTTGTATGACTCTTACTCTCTGCGAGGTATGCCTTTTTGCCCTCGTAGATGCGGTACCCATCGGCATAGAGACACTTGATGATGCTATAATTGTTCCTCACGGCGGCGGACACCATCACCTCTTGTGCTTTTCGGTGCATCTTCAGTAGCTTCTTATCAACCTAAAGCACTAGTTTACATGAGGTGTACAGCACAGGAAAAGTATAACAGTTTTGTTGACTTACTGCAGTGAGGCATACTTCTGCAGCCTTGGAGTCTCTCCAGGCAAGAATGCTTTGGATAGATTCCAAGTCGTCCAACTCCACCGCCTCCAGCACTAGAGGGTCCAGAAAGGTCTGATTGACTGAATGAAAGTTGTCTCTGGTGATGATCAAATGGTCGAGGAGGATCCGGACCAGGTCCTCGTTGCGGCTCAGCAGAGCGAGGTGGAAGCACTTGGTCGCGAACTTAGGGTCGTGGGACACCTATGAGATCACGGCAGCACCTGACGTATGCGTGGAAGCTCAATAACTTTCGTCTCCACCTTTTTAAAGCACTCGGTGAATTCCGTTTCGCAGTCGTCTGGCAAGAAGCCGAAGTGCAAGTCCCTCAGGAAGATCATCTCGTTCAACTCCTCCCTCTCGTGCGTCTTCTTCTGGTGTTCGGCGTGGTTGTGATGCTTGGAGCGGAAGCGCCTGTAGCGCTTGCCGACGCTTGGGACGGCTGTCGAGCCCTCGTCGACGGTCAGGCCGATCCCGGTGTCCGCCATGACGAACGAGCACTCGATGAGCAAGCAGCACTTGCGTGTCTTTGGCTCTCAGCATGTATGTATGCTTACTTTACGGCTTGTGTCTGCGGAATGTGAGCGCGAGAGCAAAGTGATTTTTAGTAGCATTTCACCGACAAAACGTAAACATTTTGAGGGTGGGTAGCTCACACTCCCCCCTCCCTCCTGGGTGGACCTGCTGCACAGCGTAGGCCCCCGAGGCTTTGACTTGGGTGGAAAATTCATATACTAACATCAATCCCGTCTGAAAGCGGTTGGGCTTGTTGATTTCGTTTCATCAGCACGTGGTCTCTACGTATGATTCCATCGGACGTCGACAGAGATGACGTCGACGAAGATCAAGCCAATGTTGCGGCAACAGCACAGTTTGAGTTCCACAGCGCATATATAGCATATATGAAGATATAGGCATATTCCTTCAGCACAGAACAGCATGGGAAGCCAAGCTGACTTTTTTCTCCAACCCCAACTGCAAGACAGATTGCTTGTGAAGAAATACGAGCAGCATTTTGTGTAAACTGAGCAGAAATCTGGGCAATTCTCGAACTGCTGTCGCGAATACGTGCGTATGTGCACTTCTGGTGAAATGCGTGTGTGTGTATTGAAATGAGTAAGAAAGATCCAGCACGTATATTTGGACTCGATAACAGTACAAAAAAGGAAAAAAAAATTCTCACTCACAATGGAGAAGGAAAGACGACAATTCCAATCAGTTCCGCTCTTCTCGGGTTCGAACCTGTCTGCCATTCCTTCCAAACATCTTCGTGAAATTGTGACATTTTTATAATGCGTCTCCACAGACATCACCTTGAAGGCCAGCTTGAAGGGACCCGACTGATGACGCGTGTCATTCAAAACAGAGAAAAATGTTCACACTCAGCTGAACGCGGTCGCGTGGCGCGCACACGGACGTCACTGCGACCTACACGCGGTGGAACCGCCGGGTGTTCCCGGGGCAGTGTCAGTCATTTACAAATTGGGTGAGTATCGGGAGTATCGTGGGACGTTCTTCAGGCTGGACTTGTGCTCCATGCTTTGGGAGGCGTTCGAGCATACACGTGTATTCACTTACACGACGACCTCTAGCTGTGATTTTTCGGGAGAATCATCGTCAGACCTTTCCAAAAAAACCTTCTATTTTTGTCATGTCAGCTCGTCTTTAACATAAGACAAAGCATAATAACTTTAAACCAGGTGCTCTATGAGATGCCTTCACTTTTGTGTCGGGGAGATTGAGTGAGTAAGGAATATGAAATGTTGTTCAAGAACTCTTGAGCCTGTGTGCAACATTGTCCAGGTGATTTGCGTCAGGTGATCAGTTCGTGCCTCAGCAGAGTAGCCTTCATGATCTTGCCAGACTTGAACATATCCTCAAAACTGTGTCTTCATAAAAGTGGAGACATCTCATTGGACACCTCACTTTAGGTGATTGCGGTTTTTCCTAGCGTGGAACATCAACTGACGGGGTATAAATAGAAGTTGCTTCGAAAGGTCTAAAGACTTTTCACAAAAAATCCCAGCTGGAGGCTGTCATGCAAGTGAATACAAAGAGCTGTCTCATTTATGCTCGAACTCCTCTCATAGCAATTTCTACAAGGTATGGCGAGGGGACGGTTACAAATGGGGCCTTATTTCTTAAATATGACCTCAATTTTTTGTACAGTGTTTGGTCACCATTCTGAGCGAGCCTCAGGGCGATGGACGATTTTTTTCCATGACCTTCTTGAACATTTCCATCACATTAGAAACACACATTCGAGAAGTTAGAAGTTGGTCATTTAATGAATACACTGATAAACCTAAAGAGTATATAGTAAGATGGGCGCCACTGTGCGTGCACTTCATTGTCCGGAGTAAGCTAGCTGTGAAGGCCAATTCTCGTATGGATAATACTTTTTTTGTTCGAACTGGCACAATTGTACGCGAAGGTAACATGATGACAATGCGTTATTACTGCTGCTGAAGTAATTAGCGACGTGATTAATTACTTTCCAAAGGAAATCTTGAAAGGCCCTCATATTCTCTCCATTCTCTTGAGTCCCTATTCCGAGTTCCCCAGAGGGTCGCAATTTGGCAGTTTCATTTGAGTGCAGATGCGCGTTGGCAATTTGCATTGATACGCAGCTCTTCCCATTGACGAGTTCACGCTTTGCCTCAATGACATTCATGATTGAACAGGGAACAGATATGAGCCGCTAAACCCAGGGGTGCCCATTTTTTTTTTTTGGGGGGGGGGGG